>Ga0153939_1000029_pt1 | contig 49390 bp, 41 predicted proteins | sample TSNJ023MetaG_FD_104734 | JGI IMG/M metagenome (GOLD analysis project Ga0153939, IMG submission 104734) | Attine ant fungus gardens microbial communities from New Jersey, USA - TSNJ023 MetaG | ecosystem: Host-associated > Fungi > Mycelium > Unclassified | place: USA: New Jersey, Brendan T. Byrne... | reverse complement strand
AGCGTGGATTTTCCGCAGCCGTTGTGGCCTAAAAGCGCGACAAACTCGCCCTGCTCCACGGTGAGGCTGACGCCGTGCAGCACCTCCAAAGCGTCCATCGCTTCCATATGATAGGTAAAACGGACGTCCTTTACTTCAATAAACGGCATGTTGTGTCCTTTCCGGTCGATAAAAGTTTGCGGGCTTCAGGGCAGCGCCCTGAGGTCTTCGTTGCATTGCATAACGCAGGAAGAGGAGGAATAACAGTGCGGCGGAACTTGTGCTTTCGTGCTTTGGTTCACTCGTGATTCGCATTATAACCGTCGTCTCTCACGGTTGAGCCGAACCTGCTCCAGTATGTGGCCAATGCTGCCCTCACCGGCGAACTTTTCGCCGTCGAAGAAGTTTTCCTCCAACCCGGACCAGTATAGTTCATTTTCATCCCCCGCCACAGCGACATCGTGCTTCAGCGTACCCACATAGGCCTCCACATAACAATCGGATAAATAGTAGGTGAAATCCATCAGGTGAATCAGCTCTATATCTCCACGGGTGATGGCGGTTTCTTCAAGCAGCTCCCGGTACGCGGCGTCAAGGTGATCTTCACCGGGTTCGATTTTGCCGCCGATAAAATTGCACAATCCCAGATAAGGATCCTTTTTACGCCGGCACATCAACATTTTCGTTTCACTTTGGTGGTACACAACAATCAAATTAAAGCCCCGCATTTCTACTCCTCCCAAATAGCCGTGCTGCCGCAGGGCAGCGTCAGGCCCGTTTCGGTGACGGGAAGGCCGATTTCATCGGCTGAAACCCTTCCTCCAAAGCGCCGTTGCAGCTTCAGCCCCAGCAAATACTGCATCACGGCGGCGGAAAGTCCGGTGGTGTAGCTGTTCAAAATAAAAAATAGCGGCTTGTCCGACAAAACGGGAATACAGGCGTCAATAAGTGGCGAAAGCTGCTCTTCCAGCTTCCAGACCTCGCCGCCGGGGCCCCTGCCGTACGAGGGCGGGTCCATGATGATGCCGTCGTAGCGGTTGCCGCGTCGGGTTTCCCGCTGTACGAATTTCAGACAGTCGTCCACAAGCCAGCGCACCGGGCGGTTTTCAAGGCCCGAGGCCGCCGCGTTTTCCCTGGCCCACTGGACCATGCCCTTTGAAGCGTCCACATGGGTGACGGACGCGCCCGCGCTTAGGCAGGCCAAGCTGGCCGCGCCGGTGTAGGCGAAGAGATTGAGGATTTTGGTTTTGCGCCCTGCCTGTTTGATTTTACAGGCGGCAAAATCCCAGTTTACCGCCTGCTCGGGGAAAATCCCCGTATGCTTGAAGCCCATCGGCTTCAGCCGGAAGGTGAGAGCCTCCCGGCTGATTTTCCAGACATCGGGCACTTTTTTATAGTTTTCCCAGGCGCCGCCGCCGGAGCGGGAACGCGCATAGCGCGCGTCGGCATCTTTCCACATAGGGTGGTTTTTCGGTGTATCCCAGATGATCTGAGGATCGGGCCGGATCAGAAACACATCCCCGAAGCGCTCCAGCCGTTCCCCCGCGCAGGTGTCCAGCAACTCGTAGTCTTTCCAGTTTGCGGTGCGCATTATACGAGCTCTTCCCTGATCACTTTGGCCACTTCCCCGGCAAGGCGCTGGATCTGCTCTCCATTCTGGCCCTCCACCATGACGCGCAGCAGCGGCTCGGTGCCCGAGGGGCGCACAATGATGCGGCCGGTGTCCTGAAGCTCCTTTTCCGCCTTTCTCATAGCGGCCTTAACCTTGCTGTCGGTGAAGAACTGCCGCTTGCCCTCGGCGGAGACGGTGATGTTGACGGTGGTCTGGGGGAAGCGGGCCATCAGTGTCGCAAGGGACGAGAGCTTGCCCTCGCGGCGCTTGACGATGCTCAGCAGCTGGGCTGCGGTAAGCTGGCCGTCGCCGGTGGTGGCGAAGTCCCGGAAAATCACGTGGCCGCTCTGCTCGCCGCCGAAGTTGTAGCCGTCCAGCAGCATTTCCTCCAGCACATAGCGGTCGCCAACTTTCGTGGCCTCGAAGCGGATGCCGTTTTCCTCACAGCAGCGCACGAAGCCCAGGTTGGTCATGATGGTGCCCACGACGCTGTTTTTCGCAAGCTTGCCGCGGCTTTTCATATCCAACGCGCAGATTGCCATGATGAAGTCGCCGTCGATGAGCTCACCGTTTTCGTCCACGGCAAGGCAGCGGTCGGCGTCGCCGTCAAAGGCCATGCCGGCGCAGATGCTGTCGTTTGCTTTCACATATTCCATGAGCCCCTCCATATGGGTGGAGCCGCAGTTTTCGTTGACATTGATGCCGTCCGGACTTTGATTCAGCATGTGCACCGTGGCGCCAAGCTCTGTAAAGAGGGTCTCCGCCGAGGCCGAAGCCGAACCGTTGGCACAGTCCAGCGCCACCTCCAGGCCGTCAAGGGAGAAATGCACGGTGCTTTTCACATGGTCGATATAGTCCCGTATGGCGTTTTCCGCATGGGTGACGGTGCCGATGGCAGAGTCGGAAACACAGGCATCCGCAGGATCATCCTTGCCGAGAATGATGTCCTCGATTTTTTCCTCCAGATAGTCCGGCAGCTTGTAGCCGTCGCCGCTGAAGATCTTGATGCCGTTATATTCATAGGAGTTGTGGGAGGCGGAAATCATGATGCCCGCGTCCGCCTTGTATTTGCCCACAAGGAACGCCACCGCCGGGGTCGGAACGACGCCCAGCGTGATGACGCTGGCGCCCACGCTGCAGAGCCCCGCGGTCATGGCGCTTTCCAGCATGTCGGAGGAAAGGCGGGTGTCCTTGCCGATGATAACCACCGGGTGGGAGTTTGTCTTATTGATCAGCACCGTGGCCGCGGCCCTGCCGAGCTTTGTGGCAAGCTCCACTGTCAAATCTTTATTTGCAATTCCCCGAATTCCGTCTGTTCCAAAAAGTCTTCCCATAATCTGTTCTCCAATCTATTTATATCATTCGCCGTTTTGGTTTTCCTCTTCCCATAGCTTCTGCTGTAAAGAACCTTCGGCGCCGCTTGGCACCGGCAGCCCCAGGTGCTGATAGGCGGCTTTGGTGACGCAGCGTCCGCGGGAGGTGCGCATCAGAAAACCGATTTGCATCAGGTAGGGCTCGTTGACGTCCTCAATTGTAATGGATTCCTCGCCGATGGCCGCCGCCAGCGTTTCGAGGCCCACGGGCCCGCCGCCGTAAAACTTGATGATGGCGTGAAGCATGCGCCGGTCGGAGGAATCGAGTCCGATTTCGTCCACCTCCAGGCGGTCCAGGCCGATTTTTGCCGTCTGGTATGTGACGACGCCCTCGCTCATGACCTGGGCAAAGTCCCGCACGCGTTTGAGCAGGCGGTTGGCAATACGCGGCGTGCCCCGGGAGCGGGAGGCGATTTCCAGCGCCCCGTCGGCCTTAAGGTCAATGCCGAGGATTTTGGCGCTGCGCAGAATGATTTTCGAGAGCTCCTCCACGCTGTACAGCTCCAGCCGCAGCACGACGCCAAAGCGGTCGCGCAGCGGAGCCGAAAGCTGCCCGGCCCGGGTCGTGGCGCCCACTAGGGTGAAGTGGGGCAGATGGTAGTGCACCGAGCTTGCCATCTGTCCCTTGCCCATGATGATGTCGATGGCGTAGTCCTCCATTGCCGGGTAGAGGATTTCCTCTACCACGCGGGACAGGCGGTGCACCTCATCGATGAACAGCACATCGCCCTCGCTAAGGTTCGTGATCAGCGACACAAGATCACCGGGCTTTTCGATGGCCGGGCCGCTGGTGATTTTCAGGCTTACGCCCATTTCGTTTGCGATGATGCCGGATAGCGTCGTCTTGCCGAGGCCCGGAGGACCGTACAGCAGAACATGGTCCAGAGACTCCTTACGGGTTTTGGCCGCCTCGATGAAGACCGCTAAGTTTTCCTTGACCTTTTCCTGTCCGATATACTCGCCGAAGCTTCGCGGACGCAACGGGTTTTCCACCTCTTCGTCTTCCGCGGCGTATACGGGTTCCAACACCCGGTTTTCGTAATCCAAGTCATTTTGATAGTCACTCATGAAGGTTCTCCCATCCGGTTATTTCGCAAAGGATTTCAGTGCCAGGCGGATCAGCTCCTCAGCGGTGAGGGATGAGTCCAGCTTCCCCACAGCTGCTGCTGCCTGCGAGGGAGAATAGCCCAGCGCGGAAAGGGCGCCCACCGCCTGTGCGGCGTTGGAGCTGGCAGAAATGATACCGCTCCCCACAAAATCATTTCCGGCAACTTCGCCGGTGAAGCCTTTGACCTTGTCTTTCAGCTCCAGCACGATGCGCTGCGCCAGCTTCGGCCCCACCCCGTTGGCTCTCGCGAACTGCTTGGCGTCCCCCGCCATAGCCGACATGGCCACGTCTTCCGGCGTCAGCTCCGACAGGATGGCAATGCCCGCCTTCGGGCCCACGCCGCTGATGGCCGTGAGCATTTTGAAGCAGTCCAGCTCCCGCTTTGTCGCAAAGCCAAACAGCGTGAGCGCATCCTCGCGTACATTTAAATGGGTGTAAAGCATGGCGTTTTCGTCTGTTTTCGGCAGTGCACGCAATGTGTTCAGGGAAGTGGCGCATTTGAAGGCCACGCCGCCCACATCCACGACGGCAAGGCCGGGCTCGGAATGGACAAGCCTGCCGCTTATGCTGTAGAACATACAGTCACCTCAGTCCTTTTCTTTTACTGTCCTGCAGCATGCGCTGCTTAAGCGTTGTGCCCGCAATGCGGCTGTGACAGATGGCAAGGGCCAGCGCGTCGGCTATGTCGTCGGGCTTCGGCATTTCGGCAAGGCCCAAAAGCGCCTTTGTCACAGCCATGATCTGCGGTTTCTGCGCCCTTCCGTAGCCTGTGATGGCCACCTTGATCTGCAGGGGCGTATATTCAAATATATGGACGCCGGCCTTGACACATGCAAGCAGGATGACGCCTCTTGCCTCGGCGACGCCGATGGCCGTTTTTTGGTTGTTTTGGAAGAAAAGCTTTTCGATAGCCACGCAGTCCGGTTTTGTGTTTTCAATCACTGCGCTGATGCCGTCGTAAATACCCAGGAGCCGCTTACTAAAATCCACGCCGGCCTTCGTGGTGACGGCGCCGTACCGGAGCGGACGGTATTTGCCGTTTTCGCTTTCAATCACGCCGTAGCCCACAATTGCGTAGCCGGGGTCGATGCCCAAAATTTTCATAGGCGCTTTGCCGTCCTTTCCTGAAAAATTGACACTGTGTACACCACGCGGTTTCAGGCATGGCAGTACACGAAGATATACCAGTATGATATTGTATCACAAACAGGCGATAAAATAAACAGTATTTGCCAGGGATTTGAGCGTAGGAAATCAGTATACGGACACAATTATTCTTGATTTAAGAAATCAGCAAAAAACTATCATAAACATTTAAATTTTTCTAACTTCCACATGTTTTGACAGAAAAGTCATGATATACTATAGATAGTTGACTTATACAGATATGCGTCCTTAAACGCAACCAAACGTAACTTGACGACAGATGATGGTAACGGTGCAAGAGCCATCTATCAATAGGGAGGTGTTATCGATGCAAAAACTGTTTAAAGGAAAAGTCGGAATCGCGGTGGTCCTCGGTGCGCTTTTTGTTTTTTTGCTTGGCATCTGTGTTTATGCCGCATCACGGCAAAGCTTTCCTGTACAGGAAAATACCCCAATCATTACATCCACAAAGCGTCATGATCTTGATGACTCTGTTCAGCGGGTGTCGGTGAACGGTATGCTTGCCGCATACAGCTTTCCCGATCTGATCGCGGATTCTTCACTTGTAATAAAAGGACGCGTTTCTGAAATTTCGGAAACGTTTAAAATTCTTTGGGCCGGTGAAGGTAATTCACTTGCGACAGACGTCACCGTTGAGGTGATGGAGACCTTCCGTGGAAGGGCGCAGGGCGGCAGCGTGACTGTCCGGATGAACGGCGGACTGGGCAGCGAATGGATCGACGGAGAGCTTTGTGCCTATTACGAAGACTACGAGAACGAGCCCGAACTTTTTCTTGGGGAAACGTATCTGCTATTCCTGCATCAGCCGAATGTGGGCGGCGGAATGAATACAGAGGGTGATTATTATTATGTATCCGGCGTATCACAGGGAGTTTTTCTGACTATGGAAGCCGAAGATGTATCGAGCCACAAGAAGCTGAAACAAAATGAGGTAAATGAAACCTATTTTATCAACAGTTCCTTTTCTCTGTATGACGAAGCCGATCTTTCGCTTTTCCATTTTGCGGTAAAAGAGGATTGTTTCGGGCAAAGTTCTCATCCGGATAAAGCAATTCTCTCACAAGGCTTGCTGCCGGAGATCATGGCGGCCGCTGACAAGACTATGCCCATAGAAGAAAACAGGCAAAGAGAGCAGCTGCTGAGTGCCTATAAAGGAAACCTTGAAAGAGGTATCATCACACAGGAGGAATATGACGCGTATTTAGCGGAAATGGATGCATACGCGGTCATAGTGGATAAAGATTATCAAGAAGCCCCCGACCCCGAGGCGGAAAAGCAAAAGGAAGAGCTACGAAGAAAAGCAGAGGAAGCGGAAGCAAGCCGGGTGGCTCTGAATGAGAAAACGGCTTCGTAACTTCAGCAACAAATATACAGTGCCGTACAGACGATGGTAACATCTGATTTGTACGGCGCTGCTTATTTGTGAGCTGCTAAATGGAAATAATTAGCATTGGGTTGAAAGTATAACCCGGCCTATGTATTTTTTTTCGTATATGAAGCAAGATAGGATTAGCTTATCATTCTGCTTTCGGAGGAATATCATGAAAAAACGGAATAAAATACGCATTTTCAGCTTTGCGGCTGTGGCGCTTCTGATACTGGGCGGATATCTTGTTCAGGCGCAGATCCTGCTTACACAGAGTAAAACCGAGCTGGAATACACCTACAGAAGGGCGCTCAACGACCTGACGGACTATGTATCGGACATGGAACATACCCTTAGAAAATCCGCATATGCCTCAACGCCCACGCTGCGCGGCGATATTTCGGCTCAGCTGGTGGAGCAAAGCGGCGGCGCGAAGGCCTCGATGGCCATTCTGCCCTTTTCAAACGAGAAATCCGAGCGCATCAGCCGTTTCGTTTCACAGATCGGCGATTATGCCATGTTCCTGTCGCGCAAAACACTGCAAGGGCAGAAAATTGAGGCCGGCGACATTGAGAACCTTGAAAATATGGAGAAGTATACGGTAAAGCTCTATGAAGCCCTTTATGAGGTGCAGGCGCATCTCTCTGTCAGCAAGGCGGAAATCGGCAAAACGCGGGAGCTGCTGAACAATGTGGATGAAATCAATAACCTGCCGAGCTTTGACGACAGCCTCGATGAAATTGCCAAAGAGTTCAGCGAATTTCCGTCGCTGCTGTATGACGGGCCCTTTTCCGACCATATCATGCAGCAGGAGTCCCTCTATCTCGGGGACAAGCCGGAGACGAATAAAGAAAAAGCCGCGAAAAAGGCCGCGGAGTTTTTGGAATGCGACGTCTCGGAGCTTACGGAATCGGGCACCCATGAGAGCACGCTTGCCGCCTATGTATTCACAAAGGATAATTCCCGCGTCAATGTGACGAAGCGGGGCTGTGAAATCTCCTATTTCAAAAAGACGGACCCGATAGAAAATAACAATCTCAGTTATGAGCAGGCGCTGGAAAAAGCGTCGGGCTTTCTCAGGGAAAACGGCATCGATTCCTTTAAGGAAAGCTATTTTGTTCTAAACGACAACATGTGCACCATTAACTTCTCTTATCTGATAAAAAAGGAGGGCCAGCAGAAGAACGATGTCATCTGCTACCCGGATTTGATCAAAGTGGTCATCGAGCTCGATGAAGGAGGCATGGTGGAGTATGACGCAACCGGCTACCTGATGAACCATCATGAACGCGATGTCGGTGAGGAAAAACTGTCGCTGGAGGAGGCGAAAAAAAGCGTGAGCAGCGCCCTTGAAATCAAGGGACATGAGATGGCCGTCATACCGACGCCGGGCCTTGATGAGGTGTATTGCTATGAATTTACCTGCAAGGATAAAAAGGGCACGGATATTCTTTTGTATGTGAATGCCGAGACGGGCATGGAAGAGCAGCTGTATATCCTGACCCACAGCGACAACGGCATTTTGGCAAACTAGAATGACAAAATCCTGAAACAGGGCTGTTGTGTGACAGGGGATTTCCGGAATAATCAAAATCCCGGATTTTTTCCTGAAGAAAAACGGGAAGATTGTAATATGCAACCCTATTATATCAGAAGAAAAGAAAAAAGACCATATGTTTGGTAAAACACATGGCCCTCTTAAAGAGCTGTGAAATGAAGATGCCGCTCAATTCTTCGCAAGGCGTTTTTTGCGCTTTGCTCCGCCCTTCAGTTTGTTTGCGAGCTGATGCTGACGCCGGGAGAAAACATGGTCCACAAAGTGCATCAGTGACAGGAACAGGGCAATTGCGAACAGCATGACCGCGCCGATAATCAGGATCATGGGGATTGTGAAGGGCACCAGGGAGAACAGTCCGCTGAAGAATATGACAGCCAGAACAAAGCCGGCAATCAGCAAAACAAACAATGCGCCGCGCAGGCCATTGAAGGGCACACAGATTTTAAACAGCATCATAAAGCCGGTGAAGGTGGTCATAAACACCGTAAGGGTGGATAGTTGCTCGTTGGTGATGCCGAAGGTGGAACCGAGTGCGCACAGCAGCAGCACGCCGACGGTCATGGTGAGGCCCGCAGGCACGCTCATTTTCAGCACATTCGTGATAAAACGCCCCCGCAGCCGTTCGCGGTTCGGCTCCATCGCCAGGATGAAGGACGGCGCGCCGATGGTAAGGGAGCTGATCAGAGTCAGATGAATGGGCTCAAAGGGATAACTGTAGCTTAAAAAGATAAACAGCACGCCGATAAGGGCGGAAAAGATCGTTTTTGATAAAAACAGCGAGCTGGAGCGCTGCAGGTTGTTGATGGAACGCCGGCCTTCCTGCACAATGACCGGCATGGAGGCAAAGTTGGAGTCCAGCAGCACCAAAGTGGAGACGGTTCGGGCGGCGTCGCTGCCGGAGGCCATCGCAATGCTGCAGTCGGCTTCCTTCAGGGCCAGCACATCGTTGACGCCGTCGCCGGTCATAGCCACTGTATGGCCGTCCTTCTTCAGGGCTTTGACAAAGGCCAGCTTCTGCTGCGGTGTGACGCGGCCAAATACGGCGTTCTCCCGCACGGCGGTTTCGATTTCCTCCTGTGTCGTCAGCGTCGTGGCGTCCACGTATTTATCGGCGTTATGCAGCCCCGCCTTTTTTGCTATGTTGGCGACGGTCACGGCATTGTCGCCGGAGATGACTTTAAGGTCCACTCCCTGGTCGGTAAAGTACCGCAGCGTTCTGCGGGCCTCGCGGCGTATTTTATCGCTGATGAGAATCAGGCCGATGCACTGCAGGCCGGGAGGAAGGCTTTTCCCCTCGAAGGGATGCTCGGAGTGCGCCAGCAGCAGTACGCGCTGCCCTTTTTCGGAGTACTGTTCCACCTGCGGCTTAATTCTGTCAAAGTCGCCGTGGAGGATGAATTCCCCCGCCCCCATGACGAAGGAGCCCGTTCCGGCAAAGTAAGCGCCGCTCCATTTTCTCGCTGAGGAAAAGGGGACGATGTCGCCGGACTTCCATGTGCTGCTTTCCGGCAGGAATTCGCGGATGGCCATGAAGGTGGGGTTGTCGTCCTCCAGGCTGTTCATCATGGCCGTCAGGGGGATGCGCATATCCTCGTCGGTGTAGCCCTCAAGGGGAACCAATTCGTCCACCTGCATGGTGCCCTCTGTGATGGTGCCGGTCTTGTCAAGGCATAAAACGTCCACCCGGGCCAAAGTTTCCACGCAGTACAGATCCTGTACCAGCGTCTTTCGCGTGGCAAGGCGGATGACGCTGACGGCGAACACGATGCTGGTCAAAAGAATCAGGCCCTCCGGAATCATGCCGATGAGGGAGGCAATTGTTTTTGTCACAGCGTCTGTGAGCGTGCTTCCCAGCACGAAGTATTGTTTATAAAACATGAGGATTCCGATGGGGACGATGCCAAAGCCGATGGCCTTGATGATGCGGTCGATGGAATCCATGATTTCGGAATTGCGTTTTTTCACATATCCGGCGCCGCCGGTGATTTTACTGGCGTAATTTTCGGCGCCCACATGCTTTGTCTGCGCGTGGCAGGTGCCGCTGACGATGAAGCTGCCCGAAAGGAGCTTATCGCCCTGTCTTTTCAGGATGGGATCGGACTCGCCGGTGATCAGCGATTCGTTGACCTCACATTCGCCGCGTACAACAACGCTGTCAGAGCAGATCTGGTTGCCCGTCGAAAGAACGAGAATGTCGTCGAGCACCACCTCATTCACCGGGATGCTATGCTTGCTGCCGCCGCGTATAACAGAGGCTTTGGGCGCGGAGATCAGGGACAGCTTGTCGATGGTGCGTTTGGAACGGATGCCCTGAAACGCGCCGATGATGATGTTCCACAGGATCAGCAGGATAAAGGTAATTTGCTTGAGTTCCCCTCCCACGGCGACATGCAAAATCGCCAAAGCAAAGTTGAGTATATTAAAGAAGGTGAACACATTTTCCTTGATGATCTGCTTTTCCGATTTGGTTTTGACGCCGGTGTCAACGTTGCTCAGGCCCTGTTGTACGCGGGTTTTCACCTGATCGGAGGAAAGGCCGTGATCCGGGCTGGGAGAAAAGCGCTCCACCTGGATTTTCCGGCGGGTTTCCGCCTGCGGGGCGCCGCCCTGGCTGTTTTCACTTCTTTTTCGTCTTTTTTCCGCTGGCAAAGTATGTTCCTCCTGAAATTCGCATATTCCTTGACGTACATACAATTATACACGAGCCGGGATGATTTTCCAAGTGGCAACTGTCATTTTGCGAAGATTCGTAAGACAATCGGCATTTGGAAGACAAACGGAAGCCTCCTGCGACAAATTGTTTCACGGAACGACAAATTGCGATGTATATTTTATAAAATCCAGTAACCATGCGGAAAAATTGGTTTTTTTAATTGACACTTACGAAAAAAACAAGTATAATGCATGCAGGAAGAACTTCAAGGTTTCATGGGAGTTTGACGTAGAAAGGTAAGGTGCGATATGGCTGGAAAAAAAGAGAGTGAAATTTTGATTGTAAACCGCAGAAGCGGTAAGGCGTTACAGGCAACGGGTCTTGATAACGGTTTGGCTGTCAAGCAGGCCGATATCAACAAGAGCGACGCGCAGGTGTGGACCATGCAAAAAGCGAGCAGGGGCGTCAAATTTATCAACAAGGCCGCTTCAAAGGTCTTGGACGTGATGTCGGGCGGAACCGAGAACGGCACATGGGCGCAGACCTGGGACGATGTGGACGGCGACACGCAGTTTTGGACGGTGAGCGGCACTACATACAAAAAGATTAAGAACCGCGCCTCCGGCAAAACGCTGGACATCATGGATATGAGTGACGAAGAGGGCGCGCCCGCCCAGATTTGGGAGGATGTGGGCGGAGAGAACCAGCAGTGGAAATTTGTCCCTTTTGAAACAAAAACCGCCGTGACCAAGACCGCGAAAAAGCCTGCGGTAAAGAAGATTTCCGCCAAGAAAACCGCCTCCAAAGCGGAGAAGGCCGCCGCTCCAGAGGCGAAAGCGCCGAAAGCGGCCGCACGGAAATCCGCGGCGAAAAAAGCGGCTGCTAAGGAGCCCGCAGAGCCGAAAGCTCCCGTAAGAGAGGAAACCGCCGCAGAGAAAGAGAGTAAGGCGGAAGTAAAATAAGCGATCAATGAGAATTGCCGTGCATATCGGTTGCACGGCAATTCTTTATGGCTGCGCAGCATTGACTTTTTTCCTCATTTCTACTATTCTGAGGAAAAGAAGAGGGCGAGACGATATGAGGCGGATAGTGGAGCTGACGGGCGCTTGTTTTTTTTGGCGCCCGTTACGGCGCCTGAGAAAGCAAAGCCGCCCCGCTTGCATTGGCGGCCTGAAATGGGTATAATAACAGGAAGAAAAATACCATAAACACAGGGAGGACGGATATGCCAAAGGTAACGGTGATCGTTCCGGTATATAATGTGGAAGCGTATGTCGGCAAGTGCGTCGATTCGATTCTCAGGCAGAGCTTTTCCGATTTTGAACTGATTCTGGTGGACGACGGCTCCACGGACGGCGGCGGAGGTATCTGTGACAGCTATGCCGAAAAGGACGCGCGTATACGGGTGATTCATCAAAAAAACGCGGGCCTCGGCGGCGCGCGGAACACCGGAATTGAAGCCGCGGCGGGCGAATACCTCCTCTTTGTGGACAGCGACGACACCGTAGAGCCGGAGACACTTGAAAAAGCGATGGGGAAATCTGAAAGCCTGCAGGCGGACATTCTGGCCTTTTCGTTTCGGTCGGTGGACGAAAGCGGGAATACGCTCAGCGTTTTTCATGAAAATTTGCCGAAGGAAAAGCCACTTTCGCCCATGCGGGACAAGCAGGTATTCCTGTCCTCTCCCAGCGCGTGGAACAAGCTGTACCGGCGCTGTCTTTTTAAGGACACCGGCGTGCGGTTTCCGCCCCGGGTCTGGTATGAGGATGTGCGGACCACCTTTAAGCTGTTTTTATCCGCGAAAAGCATCGTGTTTACCGACGACATCCTTTACAACTACCTGATACGCCAGGGCTCCATCATGCAAAACAGCAATGTGCGGCGCAATGTGGAAATTATGGAGGCGTTTCGGGATCTCATTTCCTATTTTAAGGAAAGCGGCCGGTATGAGGAATTTCGAAACGAGCTGGAGTTTCTGTGTATCGACCATATCCTGATTTCGGCGTCGGTCCGCGTGATCAAAATCGATAAAAAAAGCCCGCTGCTCCATGAGTTCCGGGATTTTCTTGAAAAAAACTTCCCGGCGTTCCGGGAAAACCCTTATCTGCACACGCTCCGGCGCAACCGGCGCATTGTATACCGGCTGCTGCTCAAAAAGCGGTATCGCCTTGTGGGGCTGATTTTTGCCGTAAAATCGAAAGCATAAGGGGGCCGGTGGAATGGGAATATTCGGTATGTGGAAAAACCGCAGGCGCGGCGGCCTGATTGAAAACACCGTCATGCTGTCGATCATGGAGTTTTCGAATCTCGCGCTGGGATTTGTGACCTCCGGCTATCAGATGCGGGTGCTGGGCCTTGATAATTCCGGCTTTTTGGCTTATGTTTTATATATTATGGTGTTTTTCCAGCTGTTTATAGATTTTGGGTTTATTCAATCCGCCCCTGGCAAGATCGCCAGGCGGCAGAAGGATGAAAAATATCTTTCCAGGATTCTTACCTGTGTGACCATCATTAAACTGCTGTTTTTCGGCATCTCTGTTATCGTACTGTTTTGCATGCTGCTGTTTTTTGAAGTAAACGGCCTGCAGTACCTCACCTACTGGCTTTGCCTGCTGCAGGTGACCACCAACTCGCTGCTGCCGGATTACATGTACCGGGGAATGGAAAAAATGTCGGTCATCACGGTGCGCACCGTGCTCATCAAGCTGTTTGCGGTTGTGATGCTGTTCCTGTTTGTCCGGGAGAACGATCAGTATTATCTTGTGCCGCTTTTTACCATCATCGCCAATGTCGGGGCCATCATTTTTGTATACATGCATCTGTTCCTGAAGATGAAGATTCCCTTCTGCCGTGTTACAGTGCGGGATATTCTGGTAGAAATCAAGGATTCATCGCGGTTTTTCTTTTCGAGAATCGCATCCACCACCTATTCGACGGTCAACGGACTGATCATTGGCCAGAAAAGCCTTGCCGGCACGGCGGAATATAACCGTGCCGACACCATTATAGGCGCGGCAAAAAAAGGATTGCTGTCGCCTGTTGCGGACAGTATGTATCCCCACATGATGCGTACGCGCAATTTTTCCGTCATCAAAAAGACATTGAAAATTACAATGCCGATTCTGATTCTGGGCTGTGCGGGTGTCTTTCTGCTTGCCGAGCCCATCTGCCTGCTTTGGCTTGGCGCGGACGGGATCGGTGTTGTCCTGCCGCTGCGGGCGCTGATGCCCATCGTCATCATCACGCTGCCAAGCTATATTTTGGGTTTTCCGACGCTGGGGGCTATGGGGCTTTCCAAGCAGGTGAACAATTCCACGATTTACGGAACCATACTGCATGTGGCGATGCTGGGAACCGCCTATTTTACCGGAAACATGAATATGCTGACGCTGTGCATACTGACCTGCATCACCGAGCTGTTTATCCTGCTGTACCGCATTACAGTGGTCTACCGCAACCGGCGTCTGATGTATGAAACGCCGGAGGCTCCCGCAGAGAAGATAAAGGACCGAAATGGAATCGAGCCGGTTCCGGACGACATTTCCGGTGAGGACGGCGCATGAGTATTTTTTATCGCTTGAAACGGAAATTCTGCTGGAAACTGTTTTCGCTTTTTCCCAAAAATAAAAGTAAGGCCGTGCTGCAGAGCTTTTACGGCCGGGGATATTCCGACAGTCCCAAAGCGATTGCGGACGAGCTGCTGTCACGGGACGGGTACCGGATTTTTTGGATCGTAAAGGATGAAAACGCGGCGAAAAGCCTGCCGCCCGGTGTCACGGCCCTTCGGGACGGGTCGGTCCGCAGCATCTTCCATCAATGCACGGCCGCCTTTTGGGTGGATTGCTGCCGCAAGCTGTCGTTCACCGAAAAAGCGACGGGGCAATACTATATTCAGACCTGGCACGGCTTTCCGCTCAAGCGCATCGAGGCGGACGCCGGGGACGCGCTGCCGCCCGACTATATCTCCTCGGCAAAAAAGGATTCCAAAATGTGCGACCTGTTTCTTTCCAACAGCCGCTTTCTCACGGAAATTTACCACAAGGGCTTTTGGTATGAGGGCGAGGTTTTGGAATGCGGCTTTCCCCGCAACGACATTCTCGTAAACGGGGGCGCCGGGGCAGACCGCCGGGTGCGGGAGGCGCTGGACCTTCCCCCGGACGCAAAGCTGCTGCTCTATGCGCCCACCTTCCGCAAGGACATGGGCCTTGAGTGCTACGACATCGGTTACGAGGCCCTCACAATCGCGCTCAGCGAGCGGTTTGGCGGAAAATGGATCATCCTTGCAAGGCTGCACCCCAATATGGCGGCAAGGGCCGCGCAGCTGGGGCTTCAGGAGCACGGTGTCCGGAACGCGTCGGATTACCCCGACATCCAAGAGCTGTATCTTGCGTCTGAAGGCATGGTCACCGACTACTCCTCGGTGATGTTTGACTATATGCTCACGGGCAAGCCCTGCTTTTTATATGTGAACGACCTTCAGACCTACCGGGATGACCGGAATTTCTATTTTGATATCGGCCGCCTGCCCTTTTCGCTGGCGGAAACGAATGGGCAGCTATTGCAAAATGTACGGGATTTTGATCCGGCTGTGCAGCGGGAACGCGTCAAAGAGTTCCGGGAAGCATTCGGCGTCACGGAAAGCGGACAGGCAGCGAAAAGGGCTGCGGATAAAATGGATGAAATGAGAGGGCGAAACGCATGAGACGAGTGATTACCTACGGTACCTTTGACCTTTTGCACTACGGCCATATCAACCTGCTCAAGCGCGCAAAGGCTTTTGGCGATTATCTGATCGTGGCGCTGTCCACCGATGAATTCAACTGGAACGAAAAGCGGAAAAAGTGCTATTTCGAATACGAAAAACGCAAGCAGCTGCTGGAGGCCATCCGCTATGTGGATTTGGTGATCCCGGAGGAGAACTGGGCGCAGAAGAAGACGGATGTGAAGGAATACCATATAGACACCTTCGTCATGGGAGACGACTGGGAAGGGAAGTTTGACTTTCTGAAGGAAGACTGCGAAGTCGTCTACCTCAGCCGCACGCCGGAAATCTCCAGTACGCAGATTAAGCAGGATTTGAACCGGTGACAAAAACCTCCCGCAAAGCACGGGAGGTTTTTAGCCAGACTATTTTAAACCGTCAGGTCTTTTGGAAGCTTCCGCTCATGACTGGCGTGAGCTTTCTGTAGACAAGGCAGGTGACAAGGACGCTGCACATGGCCTTGATGAAAGTAAAGGGCATATTGAAGACAATCAGAGCCTCAAACAGGTTTTCGATACCGGGATTGATTACGCGGTACATGTCCATAATGGCTTCCATCGGCATGAAGTTGGAATAAAAGGGATAGGTGATAAAGTAGTTTACCGGCAGGCTGATGACGGCCATGACCACAGCGCCGGTCAAGGAGCCGAGGATAGCGGCCTTTCTTGTCTGCGAGCGCCGGTAAATCAGCCCGGCGGTCAGCACGAAGGTCGCGCCGATCAGGAAGTTTGCAAGCTCCCCAACACCGGCGGTTGTGGTGAGCGTGAGGTTGATCAGGTTCTTGATGAGGCACACGACGACGCCCGGAACCGGGCCCAATGTGAATGCGGTGATGAGCGCCGGCAGCTCGGAAAAGTCCAGCTTGATGAAGCCCGGCATCAGCGGCACTGAGAAGCTGAACATCATCAGCACGGTGGAAACCGCCCCCATGACGGCGACGACCGCAATTTTGTAGATGGCTTGTTTTGTTTTCATGCTACGAAGTCCTTTCACAAATAAACTTGCAAAGAATCCGCGAGAAGGTATGAAAGCGTAAAAAAACCGAATGACGAAGTCATTCGGGTATGGGCCTGCTTAAAGCATACAGGCCATCTTCTTCCATCCGGACTTGATACGGCACACGGCTTTCGTTTTTCATCGTGTTACGTATTCCCGCGAAAAGCGGTTCACCGTCGGTATCGGAATTGCACCGATTCGGCCTTTGCAGGCTCGCAGACTTTACTGCCGGTAAGGAGTTTCACCTTGCCCCGAAGATTTTGCTGTAACCTATCATATGACAATTGATCAGAGATGTCAATACCGGAGGTGAAAATGAAGGTATTTTCCAGTACGGAAATCAAAAAATTGGAACAGGCGGCCGAAGCGTCGGGAGTGCCGATGGAAGGCCTGATGCGCTCAGCCGGTGAGGCCCTTGCCCGGCACGCGGCGGAGATGCTGAAGGACAAGAAGCCGGTGGTCGTACTCTGCGGCTGCGGAAACAACGGCGGCGACGGCTTTATCTGCGCGGCAAAGCTGAAGGCCGCGGGCTATCCGGTGACCGTTTTGCTTTTATGCGGCGGACCGAAAACAGAGCTTGCGAAAAGGGCCTATGACAAGATGCCCAAAGCGGTGAAGCGCTGCAACGCGGAGGAAAACCTGGAGGAGGCCACAAGGCTCCTGGGCTACGCGGCTCTTGTTATCGACGCCGTTTTTGGCTTAGGCTTCCGGGGGGCCCTGAAGGGTTTTTCGCTTTTGCTCATTCGGCTTGCAAACCAACTGGACTGCATACGGCTGGCAGCGGATTTGCCCAGCGGCGTGCAGTGCGACACGGGCGGCGTAGACGGGGAGGCCTTTCAGGCGGATAAAACCGTCACCTTTACCGCGCTGAAGCCCGCACTGGTGTCATATCCTGCAAAGGCCTTCTGCGGGGAGGTGGCGATTTCCGATGTGGGCATTCCGGCTGAGCTGAAGCGGCAGGCGAAATCCCGGATGTTTCTGCCGGATGAAGCTTATGTGAAGCGGCATTTGCCGGCGTTTCCGCCCGACAGCCATAAGGGCGACCGGGGCCGCCTGCTGATGGTGTGCGGCAGCTACGGCATGGCGGGCGCCTGTATCATGGCCGCGCGTGCCGCCCTGCGCACGGGAATCGGCCTTTTGGATATCGCCGTAGACAGGCATGTATATCCCATCATAGCCGCAGCTGTTCCCGAGGCGGTCTTCACTCTGCTGGACGGGCAGAAGGAGAATGCCCTGCTCGAAGCCCTCGCGGGAGCGGACGCCGTCCTTGCCGGATGTGGACTCGGCAAAACCGGCGAGCGGCTTGTGCCGCTGCTGCTGTGCGAAAGTAAAATACCGCTGGTGCTGGACGCCGACGCGCTTAACGCGGTGGCGTCCAGCGGAGAAGAGCTGTCCGGATACCCGCATGTGGGGCTTGTGACGCCGCATCCCGGCGAAATGGCGCGGCTGTCGGGGCTTACCATCCTCAAAATACAAAGTGAGCGGATCCGCACGGCCCGTGCTTATGCCAAAAAGAGCAAGGCAGTTACGCTTTTAAAGGGTGCGGCCACCGTGATTGCCGCGCCGGACGGGCAGACCGCCGTCAATCCCACCGGGAACGAGGGCATGGCAAAGGGCGGCAGCGGCGACGTGCTGTCGGGGATCACCGGTACATTGATGGCCCAGGGGGTTTCTTCCTTTGAGGCCGCCGTAAGCGCCGCGTACCTGCACGGCATGGCGGGGGATTTATGCGCGGCGCGGTTTACGAAAAGGGCTATGCTGTCCGGCGATCTGCCGGATATGCTGCCGGAGGTTTTTCGGCAGCTTGAAACGGGATAGGATGCCGCGTAGGACGATTCGGTAAAGCGATGGGAAATGAAAAGGGGCTGTAACAAAAGTCCTACAAACAAAAATATTGCACAAAAAATCCACTCAAATATCGCCTTGCAAAAGGTTTTTGAGTGGATTTTATTGTTTTATGACGCTATCGTTTGTGCAATTTGCTACTTGAATTTACTTTTGTTACAGCCCCTTTCGGCGTATAAACAAGCTGACACAAAACCATGCGAAGAAAAATTAGGCCCGGAAAACGGCGCCGCCGTCCGTCGCCAGATAAGGGCATTTTCCGGCGCACACGGGCCTTTTTATCCTTTATTGATGCCGGGCCTGCTCACAGAACCTGTTCATCTTTGAGGCTTTTGACAAAAAGCTTCAGCTTCTCAAAGCTTTCCGCGCTGAGCACATGCTCAATTCTGCAGGCGTCATGAACGGCTACCGCTTCACTGACGCCGATTTTCATCAAAAAGTCGGACATAAATTTATGCCGCTCATACATTTTTTCCGCAATCCCAAGCCCCGCAGAGGTGAGTGTGATATATCCGTCGGAGTCCATCAGAACAAAGCCATTTTCACGCAGCTTTTTCATGGCTACGCTGACGCTGGGCTTGGTAAACTCCAGTTCGGTGGCGATATCAATGGAACGGACATCCGGCTTTTGCTGGCTGAGTATGAGGATGGCCTCCAGATAGTTTTCAGCAGATTCCTGAATTTTCACGGTTCATGCCACCTTTCCAAATTAGCTGCTTCCATTCTAACATGTTTTTGCGCGCTTCGCAATATCATGAAAGGGAGAGAATTCTTACTGTTTTTCGTTGTGCCAAAGGCAAAGCCTATCAAAATTTACTATATTTGTAAGACTTTGTTAAGTAATCCGCCCCGGCAAATGTTTACTTGAACCGGCGATTTTGATATAATTCTGATAATGCCGGTACATTCGGGCAGGTACGGTGAAGTGAGAGGGATAACGATGTACTTCTATCTATGGAGTTTTTTTGCTGCCGGCTTTGCGGGCTGGCTGCTGGAGGTGGCCTATGCGGCGGTCACTGAAAAAAAGTTTGTCAACCGGGGGTTTTTAAACGGACCCCTCTGTCCGATCTATGGCGTCGGTGTGGTGCTGATGGACGGCGCGCTCAGGCGTTTTCAAAATACGGCGGTTATTTTGCTGGGCGCTTTTATCCTGGGAGTAGCGCTGGAGTTTGTGACCGGCTTTTTAATGGAAAAGATCTTCCGCCAGAAGTGGTGGGATTATTCAGACAGGCCCCACAACTTCAAGGGATATATCAGCCTGGAGTTTTCCGTTTTCTGGGCGATTGCGGGCGCGGTGGCCGTCCGGGTGCTGATGCCGCTGCTGCGGCAGGCAGTCCGCCTGATCCCGCGTACCGCAGGCATGGTGGTTTTGACCGTCGTTGCGGTGATTTTTGTTTTTGACCTGCTGATTACCGTCCTGTCCGTCATCGGCCTCAACCGCCGACTGAAAAACCTGGAGCGCATTTCCTATATCGTGGGAACGGTAGCGGACAAAACCGGCGGCGCGGTGTCCGCCGCTGCCCTGCGCGCCAGCGCAAAGGTGCAAGGCTTCGATGAAAAGAAGAAGCAGAAGCTGCTCATGCTGGAAGAGAAATACAAACGGGCAATCCGCGGGAACAAATTCAATGTCCGTATTTTAAAGGCCTTTCCGAATTTACGCTCAATCCGGTACAATGAGCAGCTGGAAGAGATCCGCAAGAATTTTCATATCTTCACAAGGCAGACATCGGATGTGCTGCGCAGGAGAAATGAGTTTGCCATAGACGCGTACGAATCCTATGTGCTGCCCGGAACGGAGAAGCCCTTTGCACACGGCTTCAGTTTTTCAAAGCTTTTTTGGGTCTTCATGATCGGCAATGTCATCGGCTCTATTCTGGAAACCATTTACTGCCTGATCATGCCGCCGCACCAGTTTGAACTGCGGGTCAGCCTGGTGTTCGGGCCATTCATATTGATTTACGGGTTAGGCGCGGTGGTGTTCACCGTATTTCTCTACCGGCTATACGACAAGCCGGATATCCTGATTTTCCTTTTGAGCATGGTGATCGGAGGGGCTTTTGAATACATCTGCAGCTTTGCGCAGCAGGCGATGTTCGGCACCGTTTCATGGGAATACAGCGATACCACACTCAATTTGGGCGGGCGCACCAATTTGATGTACTCGGTTTTCTGGGGGATTTTGGGCGTGCTGTGGGTGAAGGATGCTTATCCGCGGCTGTCGCGCATGATCGAACGGATCCCTCGCAGAGCCGGACACATCGCGACCGTTCTGACTACGATTTTTATGGTTCTGAACATGCTGCTGTCCGCCGGGGCGGTTTTTCGCCAGTCGGAGAGAATCAATGAAATACCGGCCACAAATCCCGCACAGAGCTTTTTTGACGAATACTTTGACGACGAATACCTTAGCATGATTTATCCGCACATGCAGTATGTGGGTGCTTTTGGCGATGCGGAAACGGAGTAGAAACCATGACGATTGATGAAATGCATGAACTTTTGAATGAACTGGCGGATGAAATCCCCGCCGAGTTTTACCGGGAACTCAGCGGCGGCATATCGCTGATTCCGGATGTGATATACAGCCCCGAGGCCCGGAGCGGGGACCTGCTGATTCTCGGCGCCTATCACAGCGGGGGCGGCTCCGGGCGGTATATCACCATGCATTACGGGTCGCTCATGAAGGTGTACGGCCATCTGCCGCGGGAAGAAATGAAAAAGAAGCTGTGGGAGATCCTGCGGCATGAAATGCGGCATCATGTGGAGGCCCTTGCGGGGAACCACGAACTGGAGGATGAGGATGCCGCGTTTATGGAGCGGTACCGGGAGCGACAGGAAGAAAACTCATAAAACAGCCGGTGACCGGTGCGTATCGGAGGATTGTAAAAGCTTATTGTCTGTCTTGAAACTCAGGAAGCCGGTTCGGAGCTTTTCTGTACGGTTTTCTGTTTTTTACGCGTCGCACGGCCGCAGGCGCTGTTTTGGCGGATGGGCCGGGTTACTTCAACGATCAAAAACCGGGGCTTTTTGAATAAGGCCCCGGTTTTTGTGTTACCGTATTTGATGGCCGGACTCGTGGATGAACACGCCCTTGAAGCGCTCAAGGCCGAAGCGGCGCACAAACCAGTCACATTTGCATAAAAAGAGATAGTAAATATTCATGCCGCAGCCGTGCAGGCTTTCAAAATTTCCCTGCCCTTTGGACAGGATGAAGTCCGCTTGCGCAAGGGCATCTTTTGCTTCGGGGGAGATGCGCTTCAAGTCTGTTCCGGCGGCGCCGGTGCCGTTTTCGATGATATGGGCTTCCCTGTCAATGCCCACCATTTCGGCGTCCGCCCGCGTGGCGTCATTGAGAACGGGCCTCCCACGGACGATGACGTCGATGTGCAGACAGGGGTTCTGCCGTTTCAGTTCCCGCAGGAGCAGCTTATCCATAACAATTTCGCCGCAGTTGTCCGTCAGATATGCGGCGCGTTTTGCACTCTTCAGCTCGCAGGTAAAGCGGGCGTATTCATGGGCGTCCAGCTCCTCCGCCGGCGCGCCCCTCAGCAGCTCCTCCAGCTTCCTGTCGTCGATATCGCCCATCGCCCCGAAATCGATATAATTGCCGGTCCGGGCGAACCGGATCGCCGCCGCCAGAGGATCGGCGGAGGCAAGAACACGCGCTTCGATCTGTTTTTCATGGCGCAGCATGACACGGTTGTATTTTTCCTTAAGTGCCTGAAGGTTTTCATCCTCACCGAAGTACCGCTTTCGGGCCGCGCTGATAAATTCGGTGGTGACAGGCGCGGATTCGGTGTCGGCATTGTCATAAAGGATTTTCAGCACGTCTTTTATGAAGGCGAGCTTTTTGCTTTCGTCTGTTTCGGCGGCAATGCTCTCCTCCTGCTGTTTGACGATACATGCGATGCACATTGCGTTTAGGATCATGTTATCACCTCGGACTCATTATATCAGCATAGTGATATGGCGTCAAACCGCCGGTTGGCGATTTTAACGGAGGCATTTGTTTTTCTCCCCTCATCCGAAAGTGACCTGCAGGATAACCCGCTATTTTTTTGAGGATGTTTCGGGCTTGATGCAACAGGGAATAAAGCTTTATAAAAATATCTCCAATCACCATATCCGGTGATTGGAGATAAAAATTTTTGTTTTTTCATCTGTCTGCTTGACAAGGGGCGGTTCAGGCGTTAGCCCCTTTTTTTCACTATTCCAGTTACTGTTTATCCCCCATGCTCTTCGTCGATGAGCGAAATTTTACTTTTGTCTGTACATAGGAAGTGATATTCGGCAATGCCGGATTTGCTATCTTTGAAAGCAATCTTTGCGCTGCGAAGATCCCCATACTGCTGCTCGGGATATGCACCGTTGTCAGTTGGGGCTCAACGATCCTGGCTTCGGGCATATCGTCAAATCCGCAAATGAGCACCTGGTCCGGAACGGCGATTCCCATTGTCTTCAGCGTCGAAATCATATGCAGAGCCAGCGAATCGTTTGCGCAGAAAAAAAGCTCCGGCAAAACCTTCATTCCGCCGATCTGCTTTGTCAGCCAGCTTTTATCCCAATACATTTGGTCGCTGCCGCCAACCAGGCTGTATGCGTGGTCAGGCGCAATCCCGCAGTATGCCAGTGCGCGGCAAAAGCCCTCCCACCGCTGCCGAAAGCTCAGGCAATGATGGATGTCCCCGACAAACCCCGCACGCGTTAATCCGTGTTCACGGACAACCGCGGTCACCATCTTTTCAACGCTGTGCGTATTCTCCATCATAACAAGATCGGCGTTTAATTCATGGTACGCCGCATCGGGGTAAGTATCTATAAACAATACCGGCTTTCCGAGGCCGCAGAGCATTTTGCTGTATTCCCTGTCAAACATTTCCAAACACACGATCGCGTCCACACGATCTAAGCTGAAGTTATTCGGCAGCATTAAGTTTCCGATATCGTCGTCTTTCAAAATATGGATCGTCAGAGAATAGCCTTCCTGGCTGATTTCCTGTTCCAAATGTGTCATAAGGGAAGAGCCTATGTGAAACTTATCCGGCATAACATGAGCAAGCATCGCAAAGGAACCACTAAGACGGCCCGCCTGGGCAGACCTGCCGAAGGATGCACGGTCCAAAAAAGCAAATTGCTTATACTTCATCTCGACCGCTTTAGCAAGCACCGCGTCAACTGTTTTCGCCGGAATGCTTTTATGCCCGTTCAGCGCTTTGGATACGGTGGTTCTCGACAACTGCAGTGCATCCGCGATGTCCTGTACAGTCGGTCCCCGGGATCTCATGTCCATCCCTCCTTTTCCTGTCCTGTAAGTTCTGGGCTTATTATATTCTTTGTATGTAAACTTGTCAATGTTTACATTTGTTCAATTCCATGATATGTAGTCTTGACATAAATCAGAAAGCAATTTAGAGATTATCATGAATTATCTCTATTTTTCTAAATTTCATTGACAATTTTATATCTATTCATTATACTTTGCAGTATGAACTGTTAAATTTTTTTGCAAGATTTTTTTACATCTGTAAACATAAGATGCGGAGGGTACAGTATGAAATTATTAACGGAAACGAATCATGCCCACGACGGATGTCGCAACTGGTGTGTCCGGTTCGGCCATTATTTTGTAAACAACTGGCAGCTGTATATCATCTTTATGCTGCCGGCATTTGCGCTGACCGTCATTTTTAAATATTTGCCAATGGGCGGCATATTGATTGCCTTTGAAGAGTACAGCCCCATCAAAGGCCTGTTTGGAAGTGAATGGATCGGCCTTGCGAATTTTGAGCGTTTTCTCTCTTCAACAGAGTTTTGGCGGCTGTTCGGAAACACGCTGCTTCTGAGCATATACAACCTGGCATGGGGATTTTTCCCTCCCATCATCCTCGCGTTTTTTTTATACAGGATCCGCCGACCGGGCCTGAGAAAAAAATCACAGCTGGTCGTATACCTGCCAAACTTTATTTCCATCATTGTCCTCTCCGGTATGATTCGGCTGTTCCTGTCCCCGGTGGGGCCGCTCAACGGGCTGCTGGGAACCAATACGGACTTTATGACGGAATCCGGCATGTTCCGCAGCATTTATATCGTCAGCGGAATCTGGCAGACGGCGGGATGGGCGTCCATCATCTATTCCGCGACACTGTCCGGCGTCAGCCAGGAGCTGATCGACGCGGCAAAAATTGACGGCGCAAGCCTGATCAAACAAATCCGGCATGTGGAACTCCCCGCCTTAAAGCCGATCGTTGTCATTCAGTTTATCCTGTCCGCCGGCAACATCATGAGCATTGGATTCGAAAAGGTATACTCCCTGCAGACGGACCTGAACAAAGCGACGAGCGAGATCATACCGACTTATGTTTACCGGCTTGGCCTGGAAATGGGAGATTACGGCTATTCCACCGCGGTGGGGCTTTTCAATTCGGTCATAAATCTGATTTTGCTGCTGGCCGTCAATTGGGTCGTATCAAAGCTGAATGAAGGGGAGGGACTGTAAATGCAAACAGCAAAAAAGAGAGCCTCCGCGCCTTCCCTGACAGGCAACGCAAACAAATTTCTGACGCCCGGGGATAAAGTCGTTCTGTGGACCGGCCATATTCTGCTCATTGCGTTTTTACTCCTGGTCCTACTGCCGATTTTGTATGTGATCCTCGCATCCTTTATGGATCCCGCGACCCGCAGCAGTGCAGGCATCTCCTTTGACCTTTCGAAATGGAGCGCGGAAGGGTATGTCCGAGTTTTTCAGGACGACAACATCTGGCGCGGGTTTCGAAACTCTTTTCTATATTCGCTTTTATACACCTTAGTCTCCGTCCTAGTCACGGTGCTGGCAGCCTATCCCCTGTCCCGCAAAGATTTCATGGGAAGAGGGTTCTTTCACACCATTTTTGTCATCACCATGTTCTTCGGCGGAGGGCTGATGCCCACCTACCTGCTGATTGACCAGCTGGGCATGATCAATTCCATATGGGCGGTAATTCTGCCCAACGCGGTAAATGTGTGGAATATCATACTGGCCCGTTCCTATTACAGCAGTATTCCAGGGGAGCTCCGGGAGGCGGCCTCAGTAGACGGCGCCTCTGATATTCAGTACTTCTTTCGTATCATGCTTCCTGTCTGCATGCCGATCATTGCGGTGCTCTGCCTTTATCAGTTTGTAGCACAGTGGAATTCATACTTTGACGCCATGATTTATCTCGATGACCAGTCGAAACAGCCGCTGCAGCTTGTGATCCGGTCGATTCTTGTGCAAAACCAGATCAACCCGAATCTCATTTCCGATATGGAAAAACTCGCTGAAACAGCAAAATTAGCAGATTTGCTAAAGTATTCCACCATCGTTATCTCGAGCCTGCCACTTGTCCTCATGTACCCCTTCTTTTCCAAGTATTTCGATAAGGGCATTATGATAGGTTCCGTTAAGGGATAAAAACAATTATTGGAGGTTACATATGAGTAAGATGAAAAAAGCCGTCAGCCTGATGCTCGCCATACTGATCACAGTCGGAATACTCAGCGCCTGCGGCGGTAATTCCGACAGCGCGGACAATTCTGTGGGAACCGGTGGTAGGGATAGCGCGCAATCCAAAGCGGTTTCTGCCGACGGGGTCACATTCCCTTTGGAGGAAACCGTCACGTTCAGTATCATGACACGCGCTCCGTCTGACACCGAGCAGGATTTCACAAAGAAAAAAATCATACAGCGCCTGCAGGAGGCCACCAATATCAAAATCGACTGGCAGGTCATTCCGGATGAACAGTTCGACGAAAAATACAAGCTGGCTTTGTCAAAAAGCAGCATGCCGGATGTTATTACGAAAATGTATATCAAGCCCTATGACATTCTCGGATATGCAAACAAGGGCGTTTTAATTGCACTGGAGGATTTGATCGACCAGTACATGCCGAATCTGACGGCCATACTGGAAAAGCGGCCGGAAGTACGAAACGCGATCACATCCGCGGACGGCCATATTTACACGCTGCCGTTTATCGAGGAGACCTCAACGGATAAGGAAGCCCATAATGTGGTCGGCGCCATACCCTATATCAATAAAAGCTGGCTGGACCAGCTGGGCCTGGCGGTTCCGGAAACGACACTGGAACTGGAAACCGCCCTCATAGCCTTTCAGCAGAACATCCGGCCGGAGGCGGGCGATGTGATTCCCATGTCCTTTCGGCTCAATCAGGTAAACCAGGACCCCGGCATCAATCTTGGGGCGTTTGGCTGCGGCGATGACATGGACCACTACATGGTTACGAACGACGGCGAAGTCTACTACACGCTGGTACAGCCTGAGGTGCGAAAGGGGCTGGAATGGCTGAACTCCCTTTACAGCCGGGGCCTGATCGACCCGGAAGTCTTTTCAATGGACGCCAGTACCTATTCCGCAAAGGTATCCAGCGGGCGCGTCGGCCTGTTTTACGACTGGGCAATCGAAATGGCGGCGGATTACCAGGATGAATATGTCGCACTGCCGGCGGTGGCCGGTCCAGATGGCACAAAAAATATTCCTCGTCAGAATTATTATACATTTGACATGGGGGTGACCGCGATTACCGCAAACTGCGAAAATCCGGAAATTGTCGCGGCGGCACTCGACCTTTGCTTTGAGCCGCTGACCTCCATACAGATTTGCTACGGCACCTATGACGACGAAAATTATATTAATACGTTTGAGCGGAACGATGACGGCACCCTGTCCTTCACCGAAGAAGGCATATCCGATGGCATTGTGCGTGGCAATCAGAATCTGGGCGGTATTTTTGCGATACTTGCCGAATATTACGGAGATTATGTGGATATGCTGCCGGGCACCCAAAAACGACTCGACATGATCAAAGAAAACTATACGCCCTATATAGACAGCGATTATTATTATCCGGCCGCCTTCATGACACAGGAGGAGATCAATCAAATCACACAGATCGAGACGGATTTAAAGCCCTATGCGGAATCGGTTAAAGCGGAAATTGTCAAAAACGGGATCAGCGACGCCGATTGGGAGGCCTATCTCCAAAAGATGGATGAGATGAAGCTGCAGAAGCTTATGGAGCTGAAACAGAAGGGCTTTGATGAATTCTGGGACAAAAGCCGGTAATCGCTGCCGGCAAACCAGTGGCGCCAGCCAATCACACGGCTGGCGCCACTTATGATTCATAAACGGGAGGAGAAAGAAATGCAATTTTTTTATACTGCCAAAAACGCCAAAGTTGGTGACGTCATCCCTTTCTATAACGAGAAAGCAAAACGCTTCGACAACTTTTATTTAAAGAACTGGAATCCGGACTGCCCGAAAGAGGAGATCGTCCACGGATGGCATAAGCTGTCCACATCCGATCACATGCACTTCACGGAAGAGCCTGCCGGCATATATGGAGGAACCGGATCCATTGTTGAAGCGTACGGCTTGTATCATATGTTTTACTGTACCTTTGAACAGAATCCGGACAAACAGTATGCGCGCCATGCCACCAGCACAGACCTTACGCACTGGACCGATATACCCCAAGAGAAATTCGGCTCAGACGGCGAAATCTACCTTCCGGTGGACTGGCGTGACCCCCACGTGATATGGAATGCGGACGAACAAAAATGGTGGATGCTGCTTGCAGCCCGGGAAAATGCCCCGACCGAGCGCAACGGCTGCGTGGCCCTCTGCGTGTCTGACGACCTGCATTCCTGGGAATACCGAAAACCCCTTTACGCGCCCAGGATCCACCAGGCGGCGCATGAGTGCCCGGATTTTTTCCGGATTGGCGACTGGTGTTACCTGGTCTATTCCAATTATACAGATGGGTTCTGCACCTACTACCGCATGAGCAGGTCCCCAAACGGCCCCTGGCTTCGCCCGGAGGTTGACAGCTTTGACGGCCGCGCGTTTTACGCCGCGAAAACCGGCTTTGACGGCAAAAGAAGGTTTTTATATGGCTGGAATCCCACACGCGGCGAAAACCTTTGGAAAATCGACCCCCAAACCGACATTGGCAACGACTACAAAACATGGAACTGGGGCGGCGCGATGGAGGTTCATGAAATTGTGCAGCATGCGGACGGCACACTGGGTGTGAAGGTACTCGAAGAGGTGGACTCCATGCTCTGCAGGCGGCGAAACACCGTGTTCGAACCGGTATTGGGCAGCTGGGAAACAACCCCCTCTTCCTGTGAAACGCAGGCCCCGGACGGGATGAACGGCATACTGTCCGAGCCGCTGCCTGCCCTGTGCAAGCTGGCGTTCGATATGACATACCGCGGAGCCCCCACCCGGCTCGGCGTTGCCCTTCAAATGGACGAAAGCTTTTCAAAGGGTTATTATTTCGCATTTGAACCGGGATTTAACAGGATACAGTTTCGCACAGGCCTTCGAATGGAAGAGGAGGGCGGGAAAATGTTTCCCTATGCCGTGGAAATGGAACGTCCCCTGAAGCTGGCGGCGGACCGAAAATACAGTGTAACGGTTGTAATTCAGGACTCAGTTGTTGTATTATATGTAAATAACGATCTGGCGTTCAGCGCCCGCATGTATCAATACCAAAACCGCCGCTTCGGCTTTTTCGTATCAGACGGCGCGGCCAAATTTGAAAACGTGGAATTTTATACGGAATAAGAAGGAGTGCGCTCAAAATGGACTTGACACAAAGCTATCGGGAGTATCGGCCGCGGCTGCATTTTTCCGTGCCGAAGGGCTGGGCCAATGACCCCAACGGCCTGATTTTTGACGGTGAATTTTATCATTTGTATTACCAGTTCTACCCGGACGGCACACATCACGGCCCCATGCATTGGGGACATGCAAAATCGCGAAACCTCATCAGCTGGGAGCACCTGCCGATTGCCCTGTATCCGGACGCGCACGGAGAAATATTCTCCGGAAGTATTGTGATGGATGTAAACAACAGCTCCGGTTTCGGTCGGGACGGAAAAGCTCCGATGGTTGCGGTCTACACCTATCATAAGGAGCATCAGGGAAAGACCACACAGTCCCAGGGGATTGCATACAGCCTGGACGGCGGGCTGACCTTCCGGAAATACGAAAACAATCCCGTGCTGGAAACCGGTATGGCGGACTTTCGGGATCCGAAGGTGATTTGGCATGAACCCACCCAAAAATGGATTATGCCGCTTGTGGGCGGACGAAATGTGATGTTTTATGTGTCCGGTAATCTAAGGGAGTGGGAATATGCCAGCACATTTGACGCCCCGGCCGAAAAACCGCGGGGAATCTGGGAATGCCCGGATCTTCATCTCTTTGAAACGGACGAGAGCCTGAAATGGGTTTTGATTGTCAGCATCAATAGCTATGAAGACATGGACTTTGGTATGCAGTATTTTGTAGGTGATTTTGACGGACAAACCTTTCGCCCGGAAACTCCGGCGGACGAAGTTCTGATGCTGGATTTCGGATTGGACCACTACGCCGCCGTCACCTATAACGGCATCAAAGACCGGACCGTACTGCTGGGCTGGATGAATTGCTGGCATTACGCCGAGCAAATCCCCTGTGAGGGCTTTCGCGGAAGCATGACCTTTCCAAGAGAACTTACGCTGAAAAAAACAAATCATGGCTACCGGATATTTCAGTCGCCTGTCAGAGAGCTGACGGAAGCCCTCATCAGAGAAGACGCCTTTTCCGGCGGCCCCTGCGTCATCAAATGCACCGTCACCGGCTATGAAGAGCTTCTGTTCACAAACGGAACCGACGAGCTCAGGATTGTGATCAACCCGGAACGAGGGCAGGTTTGCGTCGACCGCAGCCGCTGCGGCCATACGCAGCTGGGCGACATATTCTCCGAACCGAGATGCGGCACAAACCGTGGGGAGCGTCTGGATGAAATCATGATCCTTCTGGATGTGACGAGTGTAGAGGTTTTTTGCGCCGGCGGCGGCCTTGCAGGCTCTGTGCAGTATTTTATTGACACGGCCTTTCGTGAGATCCGGTGCGGCCGGCAGGATACCCGCCTGGAATTTTTTGGAGTCGTTTCTGGAAATAACAAAAATGCAGAAAAAAAGAAGCGGAGGACCCCTTCGGCAGAGGCCGTGTATGACTGAGACTCCAAGCGCACAAACCATAGACGCGGTGTGGTTGGCAAGTTGAAGGAGATTCTGTTTCGTAAAAGCGGTTTTGAAAACCAAGCCCCGGCAAACGCAACCAGGGTCAGACTGCGGCGCTCAATTTCTGTCTTGTCATATGGGAACTGTTCGTCTACAATTGGAGAATAGCAGGATTATGAAGTGAGGAGCCATAAATGATGAAACCATTAAAAGCACTCAAATACCGTCCTTTTTCCCCTGAACAAATCAAACCCACAGGCTGGCTCAGGCGGCAGCTGAGGCGGCAGGCCGAGGGTCTTGGCGGCAACCTTGACCGCGTCTGGCCCGACATCCGCGACAGCCGCTGGATTGGCGGAGAGGCGGACGGCTGGGAACGGGTCCCCTACTGGCTGGATGGCTTTATCCCCCTTGCCTGGCTTCTGGACGACGGGGACATGCAGTCCCGCGCTGCACGGTACATCGACGCCATTCTTTCCGGGCAGGAGGAGGACGGATGGATCTGCCCCTGCACCGCGCAAGAGCGGGAACGTTATGACGTGTGGGTTGTGTTCCTGATCTGCAAGGTTCTGGTGCTGTATCACGACTGTACCGGCGATAAGCGCGTCGAAGGCGCCGTGTACCGGGCGCTTGAAAACCTGAACCGGCATATCGAACAGTTCACGCTATTCGGCTGGGGGCTTGCCCGCTGGTATGAATGCCTGATACCCCTGTTCTGGCTCTATGAGCGAAAGCCGGAGGAGTGGATGCCAACCCTTGCGCAAAAGCTGCAGATTCAGGGCATGGACTACGAAAAGCTTTTCGATAACTGGCGCTACACCGAGCCCACCGCCCACGGAAAATGGAGCTTTGTAACCCATGTGGTCAACATTGCCATGTCCCTGAAGTCCGGCGCGCTGCTTTCTCGGCTGCAGGATGTGGACGGAAACGCTTTTGCCAAAAATGCCCTTCAAATCCTTTTCCGGGATCACGGCATGGCCGCCGGGCATTTTACGGGCGACGAATGCCTGTCGGGCAACAGCCCGGTACAGGGCAGTGAGTGCTGCAGCGTGGTGGAGGCCATGTATTCCTACGAGCAGCTTCTCAGCGTCGACGGGGATATCTTCTGGGGAGATATGCTGGAAAAGCTGACGTTCAACACCCTTCCCGCCACACTGTCCCCGGACATGTGGACGCATCAGTACGACCAGCAGACCAACCAGGTGCAGTGTACATATCTCCCCAAGGACAAGGTCATCTTCGGCACCAACAGCGGGGAATCCCATCTGTTCGGGCTGGAGCCCAACTTCGGATGCTGCACCGCAAACTTCGGGCAGGGCTTTCCAAAGGCCGCCCTATCCGCCCTGATGCGGATGGAAAAGGGCATAGCCGTCACGGCCATTTTGCCGGTTCAGGCGGAATTTACCCATCAGGGCGTGCCGGTACGCTGCGAAATCCGCACCGAGTACCCCTTCCGCGACCGGTATACGGTGGTGCTCACCGCGGAAAAACCGGTGGAGCTGGAGCTGCGCCTTCGCATCCCGGGTTTTACCGATACGGCCACAGTGAACGGGGAAAAGGCCCTGCCCGGAACCTATTATCAAATCAATCGCATTTTTGAAGGGGAAACCGCCATAGAGGTGGAGATGACATTCACCGCGGCCTACACCGTGCGCCCCCGGGACATGGCCTGCGTTTGGCGGGGCCCGCTGCTCTACAGTCTGCCCATAAAAGAAAAATGGATTATACACGAATTTGAGCGGGACGGCGTCACACGGAAATTTCCGTACTGCGATTATGAGATTTTGCCGGAGTCTGCGTGGAACTACGCGTTTGTCCGGTCCGACTTTGCATACGAAGAAAGGCCGGTGGGGGAAAACCCCTTTTCACCCGATACACCGCCTGCCGTGCTGCGCACGATGATGGCCCCAATTCACTGGAAACTGGAAAACGGCGTCTGCACGGCTGTACCCGCCGGAAGGGAACCGCTGGGCGGGCCCGAGGAAAAAATACTGATTCCCTACGGCTGCACCAATTTGCGTATGACAGAAGCGCCTTTGCTGGAAAAATAGAGCTGCAAGATGCCGACGCCTGCGGCCGGCATGCTGTCAAGCGGACGTTCAGAACATGAATGCAGTACATTATAACGCTGCGAAGGATGGGAATACCAACAGTGTGAAGGATCGGAGGTAAAGCGATGTCTGACATAAAAAACATGCGGCCGGTAATCGAAGATGTCATCGGCGATGTACTCGAAGGCGATGTGCTGCAAAACGCAGTGAACCTCATCGCATATCTACGGGAAAACAAAATGAAGCCCGCGTGGTCCGCCACAAATGCCTGGAAAATCAGTTATAAAACATATACTGTGTGTTTTATCCGGCTGCACGGCGCCGCGGAGTATCATAACCTTAAAGCGGGCTCATGGCATGTCATACCGTTTATCGGAGAATATGAGGATTTTGCCCTGTCCGGCGAGCTCAGGGAAATCGTTTGGGCAAACAAAAAAACTTGCCCGCAGTGCGGCAAGTGCGCCTTGAAGCTCCATCAGGTTTTCGGCAAAGAATACGACTATGTCTGTGAAAAATCCATTGTTTTTACCAATCCCGACGCCAAGAGCGTCGAATGTGTAAAAAGGCTTTTGGAACTGAGAAGAAACGATATCAAGGAAGGAAAGGCAAAAAAGCACAAATACATCCCTGTGAAAAACCGGTGATCCGCATCATGCGGGCCGTCATGCATGCAGATCAGATTTGAACGGCAGCAGCGGGAAAACAATTGAACACAAAACAGGCGCTGCAAAGACCCCTGAGCATTCAGATTATTGACATGAAATTGAATGAAGTGATCGAAACATAAAAGCAGGAAGTCAAAACACGACTTCCTGCCTTTGCATTTCTGTATCTTTCCCTGCCGCCTTGAAAATCAATACACAGACAAGCTTTTTTATCGGTTTTCCCTTACGCCTTGCGAAAAACATCCATCTTACCGGACACCGTGCCAAACTTAAAATCGGACTTGCCGTTACCGTAGGTGGTCGTGCCGGAGTCGGACTTGCCGTTGATGGCTACCGGAAAGTCGGTATCCATTTTTCCGGAAAGGCTGCTGTAGCGCAGGCGGAAGCCCTCGTTATCCGGAATGTACAAATGAATGCCGCCGGAAACGGTGTCACAGTTTACCTTCGCCGGGCAGTTTACAAGATCGGCGTTGATCCTTCCGCTGACCGTGTTGCATTTCAGTTCATTGGCGCCGCCCGCAAGATTCAGCGAACCGGAGACGGATTCAAACCGGGCGTTGCCCGCCGAGAAATCCGATGCGTCCACCGAGCCGGAGGTGGAATCGATGTTGAGGCTGCCCGCGCTGATGTTCCGCAGCGTCACCTTGCCGGATACGGAGCCGGATTTAAGCAGCTGCGCGCGGATATCATAAAGCTCCACACCGCCCGAGGTAGACGAAAGGTCGATATGCTCCACCTGAAGCCCCGAAACGGTCACCTTGCTGGAGACACTGGAGCAGTTCAGGCGCTCCAGATTATCCGCAACAGCCTCGGGAATCTCAATGACGAGCTGCTTGGAGAAAAACGGTTTGGTGATCAAACGCGTCAGGGACGAAAAGCTGAAAATGCCCCCGCGTTTGTCCCACTTGATTTTAAGGATCCCGTGATCCTCTGTGATCTCCATCTTATCCTCTTCATCAATCTCATACTTGGAGTATTCCGTAATGTTGATTTCATCCCCGGCATACCGGCGGATATCGATGGAGCCGCTGATCCAGGAAATTTGAAAGCCGCGTATGGTGGTTGCGGCGCCCGCTCCGGAATAGCTCGTTTTCCCGGCGTTCGAGTAAGCGGGCTCTTCCTTTGCCCCGGCCTTATTTTCCACCGGCTCCGCCGCCGTTTCAGCCGATTGGGCCTCTTCCGGCTGCTTCGGCGCCGGTTCTGCCGGTGCGGCCGGGGCCTCCTGCTTCGAAGCCTCGGGCGTCTGCGGCGCGGCCGGGGCCTCCGCCGGCTCATGCTGTGCCTCCGGCGTTTTGCCGGTTTCGACAATGATGTCGAGACATTCCAGCAGCCGGTTCGCCTCCTCCACTGTGATGGTCCCATCCGCCACCATTTGCAGGATTTTCTCCTTATCGTTTGCCACTTTCATCCTCTCCCTTCAAGTGCTTCAGCGCTTTGATCGCTGTTTCAACATCTATTTCCTTTGCCGCAAGTTTGGCGAGAATTTCCTCTTTTTCCTCTTCTTCGCGAATGGTGTTCTTCACCGCTTTTTCATTGAGGCTAAGCGCTGTAAGCGCCGCGTCCAACATATTCTTTACAGTGGGGTAGCTGACGCCCAGTGACTTTTCCACCTCTTTGATGGAACCCCTGCATCTTAGAAAGGTCTCGACAAACTGCAGGTGCTTTTCCTCCAGTGTACAATATTTGCACGGTACGAAATTGCCGGAAAGCTCTGTCCCGCAGCTTTGGCATTTTAATTTTGTCACTTCCATCGTATGGTTGCACACCGGACAAACGGACGGCGCGTGATAGTTCCCTGTTGCCATATACATTCCCCTTTCGGTTTGATAATCCTATTATATGGGCAGCCTCTGTATTTGTCAATACAATTTATTGATTTTATTAATCTTATTGTTAACTTTATTAATTTGTACGCTATTGTATTTTGTACAATTAGATTTATTTTTTTGATTGTAATTTATTGTTTGGCTCCACCAAAAACGGGTGGAAGCGGCTTTTGCTCCGGCAAAACCCTCCATAAAAAAAATTAAAGCAAAGATTATCGTGAATTTCAATCACTAAAAAGCGCGCCGCCGAAAATTGACAACAGCGCGCCGGAATGGACGGTCGTGGCTTTTATACCGGAATGTCCTTTTTGGTGAAGATGACCGCGGCGGCCGTATAGAACAGCACTGCCCCGGCAAGCAAAATAAACATACCCGGAAGGGCCGCCTGTTCCCCCGCCGAAAGCCCCTGCTGGTCAAACAGTGTAAAAAAGGATGCGTAACAAAAACCCTCCAGCTCTGATGAGAAATTGCCGATCATCTGCAGCACATATGAAAAGAGCGGGATCCCCACCCCTATGGCAAGGCTTCGTTTGCCGTCATTAAATATACAGGAGCTGAGAAAGCAAATGCCTCCGATAAACCACTGAAGCGCCAGTGTACCCGCATTCATCATCAGAAAGCGGCCCGTATGCAGCGTTCCGGGGAAGCACAGTTCACTGGTGAGCAGCCCAATCCCCGTGGTGCATGCGACCATGAGTGTAATGCCGCTGAGCAGCACCGCCATTTGTGTCAGTACAATACGCAGGCAGGATACGGGGGCGCTCAGTAAATTTGCCATAGAACCGGAATCCACCTTACGGGCCACCAGAGAATTTGCGGTGACGGCGGAAAACAGCATGGGAATCAGCAACATAATAAAACCGTACAAATAGCTTGCGAGAAAACCCTCCAATGTGGAATTCGCACCATTCATGCCCATCATCGCCATGATTTCCGGCATGCTCTTCGAAAGCTCGGTCAGCACATTCCCCATCTTCGGGTCAAACATCGCGGTGATGATCGTATAATACATCGTGATGACCAAGAGTAAAATGACAAACAGCATCCATGCGGATTTGATTCCGTAGCGGTACAGTGTTTTGTTCATACCCCGTTCCCTCCGTAGTACTGCAAAAATATTTCCTCCAGGCTCTGTGTCGGCGCAGAAAGGTTCACGACGTCAAACTCATACATGCGGCCAATCAAATCACGCAGGCTGCTTTGTACTCGCACCGTCACTTTCGTTCCCTCTGTCCGCTCCACGGTGAGCCCGGTTTCGGCAAATTGCCGGGCCTCGTCCTCTGTCCTCAGCGTCACCACATAGCGCCTGTGCTGCTTCATCTTGATGGCGTCCACCGAATCCACTGTCACAATGCGCCCCTCCCGGATGATGGCAATGCGGTGGCAGGTGCGCTCCACCTCCTCAAACATGTGGGAAGACATCAGGATGGTCTTGCCGCGCTCCTTTTCCTCCAAAATCAGCTCAATAAAGCGGTTTTGCATGAGCGGGTCCAGTCCGGAGGTGGGCTCATCCAGCACCAGCACCCCGGGGTCATGCATAAAGGCGGCGACAATGCCGATTTTCTGCTTCATGCCCTTGCTCATTTTTTTCAGCTTGCCCTTTGGATCCAGCTCAAAGCGGCGCAGCAGCTCCTGCTGTCTGCCCGTATCCGACATACCGCGGTATTTCGCAAAAAAACGAAGGTATCCGTCTCCCGTCATATCCTCAAGAAACGCCATTTCCCCGGGAATATAGCCCACATCCCGCTGGATTTCAGCGCGGTCCTGCCAGCAGGATTTTCCCGCGACGGTGCAGTTTCCCCGGCGCGGCCGCAAAAATCCCATCAAATGCCGGATGGTTGTGGTTTTCCCCGCCCCGTTGGGCCCTAAAAAGCCGAAAACCTCTCCGCGTTCCACTGAAAAGTCCACGTCAAATATTCCGCGCCCCTGGCCGTAGTCCCTTGTCAAATGACTAACGTTTAGCATAGTCCGTCCTTTCCGCGGATTTTCCGCTTTGGAATTGTTCCAGCTTTTGATTGAGCACGGCGGTTTCCTGGTGCAGCTCAAAATAATATTCCAGAATCATAAAAGCAAAGCCCGCTGCCATCAGTCCCCAGAATACCGGGGCGCACCAAAGGGGGAACCCTTCAAACCAGCCAAAAACAAGCTGAATCCCACTGTGATTACCACTCCTGAAGCCACCCGGATCACTGCTCTCGCCCGATTCAGAACACCGGACGGAATGACCGCCTGGTCTGCAGCGCAGAATCACCTCCGCCTCTGAAAATTCTCCATACTCGACCTTGATCTTTACGGTTTCCTCCGCCCACTTCGCATTATGCTTCATAAGCTCAGTATAGCGGAAAGGTTTTTACGAATCAAGGGAATTTTTTTATGCTGCAAACCGCAGCTGGCCGAGCGGCTGGGCCTCACGCCCGCGACCATCAGCCATCACATGGATACTGCTGCAGAGCAGGCTTTTGCAGATCGAGCATGAGGGCACAAAAATTATCTATTCCGCCTGCGTACCGTATATCCGGCGTGTGGCGGCGGCTCTTTTGGGAGAAATCGCCTGACACATCAAACTATTATCTGCAAAGGACCTGCCCCTCAAATGCAGGCTTTTTACGTTTGAGGGGCAGGTCCTTTTCTTATGCCAGAGAACAAATTAACGCGATTGTATAAAAAGATACCTCATTCGGCTTTTTCCCTTTACAGTATATCACGGATCTCATTTTCGGAATTTGTGGTAAATCCGGTTTTATGCTACAATATAAAGCCGGATGTGTATTATCCCCAACATGGCATACGGTGCTGTTTTCCCGGCGATCAACATATCATGGACGATGTTGAAGCATCGTATGCGGTTGGTAAACCAATTTACCGGACAGGCCCGGTTTTAGCATAAACTACAGTAAAACACTTCTTAATGTATCATAGTTTTGCGTGATAAAGTGAGGAATGATCATGACCGCATTTTCGGCAAAAACACTCGATTTCTTATTTGAAAATAAAGTCCATGACAGCAAGGACTGGTTCACCGAGCACAAGCAGCAATACCAAGAGCTTGTTTTCGAGCCTCTGCGCGACCTAGTGGAGGCGCTGGCCCCTCACATGCTGAAAATAGACGACAAGCTCACCGTGGAGCCCCGCGTGAGCCGAACCATCTGCCGCATCCGCCGCGACACGCGTTTCACCCACGACAAATCCATTTACCGGGCCAACATGTGGATCATCTTTAAGCGCGGGAAAATGTACGGATCGGAGGTTCCGGGCATCTATTTCGACATCTCCGGCGCGGGCTTCAGCTATGGCTGCGGGTTTTACAGCGCCTGCGCCGAATATATGCAGACGATGCGGGAGCTGATTCTCGCCGGCAGCCCGGCTTTCAAAAAGGCGGACCGGGCGTTTCGTAAACAGGACATCTTTCATATGGACGGCGACCTTTATAAGCGTTCAAAATTTGCGGACCAGACCGAAGAACTGCGTCAGTGGCTGGACCGTAAGGGAATCAGCTTCAACGCAGACAGCAAGGATTTTGATTTGCTGTTTTCAGATAAGCTTTCGTATAAGCTGATACAGGATTTTGCCGTCATGAAGCCGCTTTACGACTTTCTGCTGTTTGTTTCTGAGGAGCGCATAGCGAAAAACAGCCATTAATTGTGTAAACATAAAAGCGCCGAAAATCCATTTTTGAACCGCACCAATTGTTTTCAGTATAGCAAACTGTCTAACAACTGGGGAGCGGTTCCGTTCAAGGATTTTCGGTGCTTTAACTTATTGATATTTCCTTCTGCTGTTCAAATGATGCCGATAAGACAGTATAAAAGAATGGCTCATCCATAAAACTTGCAATTTATATCTCAATGGACTTGATATTGGGTATCTCCCGGAATGTTTTGGCGATATCCTGCCGGACGTCGCTGTTAGGATACCGCACGGAAAGCTTGATTTCGGCGGCGCCGTTCTCCTGTTTTTTTGCCCGCAGGCTGAATGTATCGCGTTATTTCCCCAGTACATAATGCTCCACGGCTTTTCCCAGACCGTCCTTTTCGCAGTCCTCGGCGATATACTTAGCGGCGGTCTTCACTTCGTCCGTCCCGTTGCGCATCGCAAAGGAATAACCCGCGTACCGCAGCATGCCGGTGTCGTTTCCGCCGTCGCCAAGCGCCATCACCTCGTCGGGGGTCACCCCCAGCTTTTCCGCGAAGGCCTTCAGCGTGTTCCCCTTTGTGGCCGTTATGGAATTATACTCCATGTTCTGCGGAAACGACGAGGTCACCTCAAGCCCGCCGAGACCTTCCAGCCTTTGCTGCAGCTGCTCATAAATATTTTCCGGCACCGGCACCATGTTGACCTTTTCAGGACAGATCTGCGCATCGTGCAGAAGTTCATGGAAATCCTCGATAAAACGGACCTGTTGGATGAACTTTTCCACGATCTCTTTTGGCGCCTCAAATCCGGCAAAACGCTCCATAAAGGCATCCTTTTTTGCATAGGCGTGTCCGTCAATATAGTATTCGGTATAAATGCTGTATTCGTCCAAAATCTTCTGCGCAAGCCGCGCCTTTTCATTGGGAATAAGGTCGCGGTAAATCACTTTCTTTTGATCCTTATCATATATGCTGGCCCCGTTGGCGGTCATGACATAACGGATTTCCGGCATCTCCATAATGCAGGCCGGCGCCGACTGAAAGTTCCGGCCGGTGGCCGGCAGCAGAATGATCCCCATTTCAGCAGCGTCCTTCAGCGCCTGCCTGTTGCGCGGGGATATTTCGAAATGGTCGTGCAGGCATGTACCGTCCAGGTCAAATGCCAATATTCTCATACTTTTCTCCTATCTTTTGTTTTTGCACGAGGGTAAACCATCCGATTTTCCGGAGCTTATCCCAAATCGTTTCCATTCGAGCGGATCACTTTTTGATACCAATAGAAGGAATCCTTGCGGCTCCTGCTGTTATCTCCGGTTCCGTCGTCATGCTTATTTACATATATAAAGCCGTAGCGGTTCAGAATCACTGCCGCGTATTTCACAAAGAAGTCAATGGTTTCCTTATTGCTCCAGGCGACGGAAAAGCGGAACACTTTAAAGCCCATCTCTGCAAAAAGGGCGATATCATCCCGAAAATGGTGATAGAAGTCAATTCCGTCATGGTTGGGATAGAACATTCCCTCCTCCAGTTCCGGTGTAATACGGCGTCGCGTCGTTTTACTGCCGCCTGTCCAATGGTCGGCAACTGACGGGCCCTTTCCATCTGTGTTCCATGCGCCTTCAAACTGATTTGCGGCAGTGGCGCCACCCCATAGAAAATTATCGGGAAATTGGTAATGACTCATATTTTCCTCCTTTATTAGAAAAATAACACTTCCGGTTCCTGTATAATTGTATAATATAAGCAATACGGAAAGCGTGATTTTGTGAATAAAGCCAGTAGCCATACGTTATCCATACATACATTTCGTCAGGCGGTGGCGAAAAACCATGTTCGAAATATCTGGATCATCTCCTATCTCGTCGTTCTCATTATTCCACTCCTTTTAAGCCTGCTGGTTTTCGGCACCTCCAGCGACCTTGTCAAACGGAATACCGAAACCATTAACCAACTGACCCTCAGTCAGACCAGTCTTTCGGTAAACCGCATCTTTTTAGACGCCAGCTCCATTGCGAAGCAGCTGTTGGCCCAACAGGAAATTACCTCCCTTTCCTACGCGTCCTTACCGCTTAATACCTACAAGCGGGAAAACATAGGCAAGCTGCAAGGCAAAATACGCGAGCAGACCGCCTACAGCAGCTACATCCGGAATATTTACATCTATTTTGACCGCCTTAAGCTCTGCTCCTCCTCCAAAGGAATGATGAGCCGCGATTGGTTTTATAGCCAGCTTGACAGCGGCTATGGTGTCAATGCGGAAAGCCTGCAGGTCTGGAGCGATACAAGGAACAGCTATAAAATGCGCATTCTGCCCTGCGGTACGGACGGAAAATCCCAAGGAGTCGCGCTCATCGCAACCAACAGCGGCAGTCTAGGAAACGGCGGTGTCATCTGTATGGTGGTCTTAAGCTCCAATATTTTTTTGGATTTGCTGGGCGGTGAGGATGATTACCAGCATATCTTCATCATGGATGACGTCACCGGCGGCTACTTATGCCGAACTGGATCCGCCGACATTGCCGAAAGCTATTTCAGCCGCACGGATGAAGACTCCGCCGAGGCTTTTATCGTCTCGGGCGAAACATATACGCCCCGCGCGCTCTCTTCTAAAAGCGAAGGACTTCGCATCGTTTCTGTCATGCCCATTGCGCAGTACAGCTCCCAGCTGAGAGGGATTCAGACCATCTATTTTATCTTCCTGTGCGTCTGCCTGCTGTTCGGCCTTTTGATTTCCGTGCTCTTTGCCACAAGAAATTACGCGCCGGTGAAAAAACTTTCGAGCCTTGTGGATTCGCAGAACTACAAGCGCGAGAGCAGCAACGAATTTGACTATCTTGAAAGCTCGTTTTCAGATTTGATTGCCGTCAAGCAGTTCTATGAAAAGGAGCTGACAGGCCATAAGCTGGCGCTGCGCCAGATCAACCTGCGTAGAATGCTGCAGGGTACCATCCATTCCAGGCAGGCCTTTGAATTCGCCTGCGCCGATTACCGCATAGATTTTTCCACGGATTTTTATTGCCTCATCGCCGTCAAGGTACTGGATTATGCGGTTTCCCTGTCCGATGATAAGCCGGAGGATACGGCCATGAACCGCCCCGCTTACAGCGCCTGTTCCTCTGCCCTCACCGGGCTTTTAAGCAATGCGTTCGATTTTTATTTCTGCGTGGAGGATGATATTCTCTACGCCATCTGCTCCTGCATGCAGGTTCCGGAAGATCGGCAGACCGTAACCGCCGAACTGACGGAGGGCTGCCGCGGAACCGGTGACATGCTGAAACGGCGGGACGGGCTGGAACTGCTATTTTATATCAGCGACATTTACAGCGACCGGAACAATCCTGTAAACAGTATCCATAAGGCATATGAGGAAGCACTTTGGGGCTTCGAACAAAGCGAGGCCTTCAGTATGGAACAGAGCACCTTGAGCCATGTTTCCGTCAATCAAAGTATTTCGGCAATTTCTTCCTCCCACACGACCAATCTGCCCGACAGCATCCAGCGCCAGCATTTGATGAAATACATCGTCAAGAGCAAAACAGAGGACGCAAAGCTGCTGCTGCCACAAATCATGACCGGCGGTATTGCCCATTTAAGCCGGGATTTCTCCTATATACGCATGCACTGTATCTACCTTACGGATTACATCGTCAGCAATATGGAGGATGGACAGGCCAGAGTGCTGGGCGATGAGATCAAAATACTGCTCAGCAGTATTTTAAATACGCAAAACATCAAAGAGCTCACAAAAACGATGGAGGACGCCGTCGAATTTTTCATAGCCGCCTTTATGGAGGACTCCGCGGGGAAATCCGGCAACGCTTTATACTTGGAGATTGTGGATTACATCGACCAAAACTTCAAAGACCCAAACCTGACAGTCGCTTCATTGACGGAACACTTTGGCATGAGCCAGTCCTATCTGCTGCGTGTATTTAAAAAGGATTCCGGCAGCGGGATTCTCGACTATATCCACCAGCGACGTGTTGATGAATCGAAGCTTCTGCTGAAAAACACCGGTAAGACCATTGCCGAAATAGCGGCCGCCATCGGGTATTCCAATCAGCTGGCGCTCATACGCGCCTTTAAAAGGCTGGAGGGCATTACGCCCTCCGAATACCGCAGTTTGAACTAGAACACAGGGACCCCATTTGTCATTTTGCCTTTTAAAATGAATTCTCAGATACACTCCGGTATTAGCCCTTCACCGAACCGATCATCACGCCGGTGACAAAATATTTCTGGACAAAGGGGTAAATGATCATCATCGGAATGACCGACGCCATAATGGTGCTGTACTTGATCAGCGGACGGTAGATATCGATATCGGCCGCCGTCGCGTCGGCCGCAATCATCTGGTTGGAGCTGAGCAGCACAATTTCACGCAGCGTCAGCTGCAACGGATAGAGCGTGCGGTCCGTCAGGTAAATGGATGCGTTGAACCATGCGTTCCAGTGCTGAACGGCATAAAACAATACGATGACCGCCAGAATGGATTTGGAAACCGGCATGACCATCTGCCATAAAATGCGCCAGTGCCCCGCCCCGTCAATACGGGCCGCCTCAATCATGGAATCCGGTATTGAGGAAAAGGACGAACGCATGATGATGATGTTATAGGCCGATACCGCTCCCGGAATGATGAGCGCCCAGCGGGTATCCAGCATGCCGAGATTGCGCACCACCATGTAGGTGGGAATGAGTCCGCCGTTGAAAATCATTGTGAATGTGATCATCAGCGCAATGGGAGACTTGAATAGAAGGTTTTTCCTTGAAAGCGCGTACGCCGCAAGTATGGTCAGCAGCGTGCCGAACAGCGTGGCGCATACCACATAGACAATCGTGTTCAAGTAGGACATGACGATGTTGTTGTTTTGCAGAACCAGCTTATATCCGCCGAGTGTGGCATTCCCCAACGGATACAGAATCAGCCCCGTGTTGGCCGATAGCTTCATTGGGTCGCTGATGGAGCCCATCAGCACATGCCAGATCGGGAGCAAAAAAACCAGCGACAGCAAAATCAGCAGCAGCGTGTTGAAAACTGTAAACGTCTTTTCGCCGTTTGTTCGTTTTGTCATATTTTCTCCCCTCTACCATAAACTCGTGTCACTGATCTTGCGGCTGACTTTATTTGCCATAAAAAGAATTGTGAAATTGATAACGGAATTGAACAGGTCCACCGCAGTGGAATAGCTGTAATTGGTGTCGATGATGCCCGAACGGTAGACATAGCTTGAAATCACGTCGGCCGTCTCATAGGTGGCCGGACTATACATCAATATGATTTTCTCATAGCCTACGCTCATGATCTGGCCAATTCTGAGAATCAGCAGAATCACAATGGTTGATGTAATTTCCGGCAGCGTGATGTAAAGCGTCTGCTTCCATCGCCCGGCCCCGTCGATCTTTGCCGCTTCAAACAGTTCCATATCGATGGCGGACAGCGCGGAGATAAAGATGATGCTGTTGTACCCCAGATGCTGCCACATATTGGAGCCGATAAACAGCGTTCGGAACCACTCCGGCTTCGCCAGCAGCGACCCTCCTTCACCGCCTAAGGCTTCCACCAGTTTTGTAAGCACGCCGTCTGAGCTGGTAAAATCCTTGAGGATGCTGACAACAACCACCACCGATATAAAATAGGGCAGGTAGGAGATGGTCTGCACGCTCTTTTTAAACTTGCGGTTCCGCACCTCATTGAGGCAAAGAGCAAAAATAATGGGAAACGGGAACGAGAACAGCAAGCCGTAAAGGCTGATGAGCAGTGTATTTCGGATCAGTCTCCAAAAATACACAGAGCCGAAGAAGCTTGCAAAGTTTGAAAAGCCCACCCACTCGCTGCCGAAAATACCCCGCTTGATGGAAAAATCCTGAAACGCCATCAGAACGCCGCCCATCGGCATGTAATGAAAGATAAAAAAGTAGGCGATAACGGGAAGGACCATCAGATAAACCATCTTGTTTTCCCTGAAATCCCGTTTCAGAATTCTGAACCGCTGTTTTTCGGTCTTCTTTTTTGAGACAATCATAAGCATTCTCCCTCCGTTTATATACCAATCTTCTTCAAAACCGCCTGAACAGGGAGGATTTTGCAGCGCGAAGCGCATATGAAGATTGCATGAGACGTGCCGCTTATTCGATTAAAAGACCGTCAAGCGACTTTTCACCGAATATCAGTATTGAAAAATAAAGGGAGGGAGTACTCCCTCCCTTTATTTTCGTGAGCTTGGCAATCAACGGGCATTGTAGCGGTCCAGCGCCGCCTGTCTGTATGCGACAGCCTCTTCTATACCCATTTCGCGCAGTGTGTCGCGGTAAGCATCATATGTATCGAGGGACATGCTGCCGGTGATGAATTTCACATTGCACTCCTGCACATATGTCTCAATATCCGTATAGACAGCTGAATAGGAGGTGGATTCCTCAGATGTCATAGTGGTTCGGGTCGGGATGGACCATTCGGAATCGTATTTTGCCCAGGTCTCATAAGCCGCCTGTTTGTTGTCGTCGGCCTGCTCAATCTGCGCGCCCTCCACACGAATCGGAGGATTCTTCGTCCAGTATTTTACCAGTACCGTAGCAGAGGAAAGTCCGTCCGGATTGGAGTAGCGGAAATCATAGTCGCCGATTCTGTGACCGTCTTCCGCCGCATACCATACAGTGCCCTCCTGCTCTTCAAGGCCATAGTTGGCATTAAGATAGATATCTTCCGCGTAAAAGCCGTCGTTCCAGCGGATAGCCTCTTCAATATACGCCGAATCCGCGGAGATCAACATGCAGTGTCCGTTCAGTCCATAGTCACTGGTTACAAAATGGTATTTCGGAACACTGCCGTCACCCTTTGTAGGCTGCTCCGCCGCCACCAGATAATAATCTGCATTGGTGGCTCCTCTTGATACATAGGTCTCGGAAAGCCTTGTGGCCCAGTCGCAGAACGCGCCGACCTTATCATTCAGGTTGACCTCGTCGTCCGGGGAATAACCGGTGCTGTTCCTTGTGGGGAAGTCCGTATCAAGCAGCCCTTCGCTATACCACTGGTTCAGCATGGTCAGATACTCTTTATATTCATCGTCCAGCGGTCCGTACTTCACAGTTCCGCCATCCTGATAAAAATACGGCGCCGTGCCGTAGCCCGCCATAAACTCACCGAAGATGTCAATGCCGTAGCGGCTGGTGTAAAGCGGAATTTCAACGCCCAGCTCTGCCTTAAACGCCTTTAAAACCGTATACCACTCGTCATATGTCGTCGGAACATCCAAATTCACCTTACTGAGAAAATCCTGACGGATGCTGATGCCGTATTCCGGCATGACGCCCTTGTCATCATACAGCACCTCCCAAATGCCCCACATACCGTACATCTTGCCGGTATCTGAATAGACATCCCTTGAAATTTTTTCATCATTGCTGAGCCAGGACACGTAGTTCGGCGCATAGTCGAGATATTCCGCCATGTCGATGAAATAGCCGTCGGAAATGGCCTTGTCCTCACCGCCGCGATAGGTCTGCGCATTCGCGGATGCAATGGGCGATGTGTAAAGCAGGTCCGGCATATCGTCCGATGCGAACAGCAAATTAAAGGCATCGGTTTCGGAACCGGCTGCCGGAACCACGAAATCTATATGTATCCCGGTTTTTTCTTCATACCACTGCCAAAATTCCCCGTCATTAAAGTCGGCCAGCTCCCCGAGGGAAACCGCCATCGGGTACCACAAACGCAGTGTGACGGCCTCATCCACAATGGGATAGCTTTGCTGATTCGTTTCGCCATTTACCACATCGGAAGCGGGAGTTTGTATGTTCTCATCCCCGCCTGCAGAGGAGTCCTCCCCTTCGTCTTTTGATACGGCAGCAGAGCTTGCCTTAGATGAATCCGCATCCCCTGCAGATGAACCGCCGCTCTGTGCGCATGCTGAAAAAAACGACATGACAAATACGGCAACGATCAACAGTGATAAAAGTCTTTTCATTTTCATATTGTTCCTCCTGTTAAAATAATTCCCTTGCGTATGCGATTGACCGTTTCTCTTTTCCCTCCTTTTCAGTCAATCGATATCAAACCGTTGGCTTGACAAAAGATTTTGTGCATTTCCAATAAATTTATTATAGTTTATTCCCTTAATTTGTATCAAGTGTCACTTTCAAGTATACGCTATCAAAATATGAATCTCAAACCTCTTGGCCACCGTCATATATTTATCAAAAAGCGAACTTCATATTTTGATAATAACCGTCACTTACATGGCTATTCCCGGTAAAAGACCCGTCTTGCGCGTTTTTCGATGTAATTTTTTAAAAGCGGGTTTTGCGGGCATATAAAATAAATAAAAAAACACCGAAAGCACCGCACAGTGATATGACCCCATAGAAGCCGCCTTTAAAATAACTTTTGCTTTGCTTTTTTTGCTGCGTTTCGCGCTATAATGGTACCAGATAAAATCGGTAAAAAAACCGCCTCCCGGCGGTTTTTTTAAGTTCAACACCACAACACAAGGCTCTTTTTTATGGTTTCTTCATACCGTCTATCTTTTTCACATTGTGCAGGTAATCAAAAACATTCATCTCATCGAGCAGGCTCAGCACTTCGGTCATGGAGGTTTTGTTAAACTTTTTCAGTATAGCATGAATCTGCGTTTTTACCGTGGACATCTCCACATACCGCAGCTCGCAAATCTGTTGGCGGCTATAGCCCTTATGCAGCAAATCCAAAATGGTCAGCTCAGTCTGGGTCAGCTCGGTCATGATGCGCAGGCAGTATAAAAGACTCTCTTCCGATTTATAGATGCGCTGGAATTCCGTCCGGATTTTTTCCGCAATGACCGGTCTGATGGGGGAGCGCCCGTAATAGGCGTCCTTTACACAGGTGAGGATTTCAGCGGGATTGGAATTTTTCAGCATATAGTCGCTGACGCCCAGCTGAAAGGCCTTGAATACCGTGTCATCGTCCTCATAGACGGTGAGGATGACAATTTTTGTATCGGGAAAGTGATGTAAAATCTGCTTTGCGGCGTCAAGACCGGAGGTGCGCGATTCCATTTCGATATCCATTAAAACGACGTCCGGTTTATGCATGCCCGCCATCAATACAGCCTCATACCCGCTTTGCACGGCGGCGACCACTTCAATTTCCCTGTCCTTTTCCAGTATTTTTTGATAGCGCCTCATAATGGGCTGGATATCTTCCGCAATAATGAGCTTGATCAAAATTTCCTCCCTTCCGTCGCTGTCATGGATGATCCTGATACGTGAGCCGGGTTTCTTCCGGTTCCTTACTTTTTGCCTGTCCGCCGCTTGGCAGCAGGATTTCAAATATGGTGCCCTTGCCAAGCTCACTGCTGACATCAATACGCCCATGAAAGCCGGTGATGATTTTATGTGTCAGCGTCAGGCCGACTCCCCAGTTTTTCGTAGAGGGCTTTGAACTGAAGAGCGGAGTGAAAATATTGGTTATGTCCTTTTCCTCAATGCCGCAGCCGGTGTCGGCAATGCGCAGCATGACAAAGCGCATACGCATGTCAACCGTCAGGGTCAAGATTTTATCTTCACTGTCTGTCATCGCGTCACAGGCATTATAAAGCAGCTCAATCAAGGCCTGCTCCAAATAAACCGGGTCTACAAACACATAGGGAATCAGCTCCGGAAACCGTATTTCCACCCGGACATCTCCGGCGCGGGAGGACTGCTTCACATGCTCCACGGCAGACGTCACCACATCGCTGAGGGCGACCTGGCGCATATGCATGGTGTTATCCCGCATGCTTTTATGAATCCCGTCCAGCTTCTGATAAATCGACTCGCACCGCTGCTGCAGCTCCTCCACCGACTCCCGTGTCTGAACATTTACCGGAATATTTTCCACCTCGGCAGAAATCGCCAAAATTTCGTTTTTCATGTAGTGGCAAAAAAGCCGGGAGGATATATTGGCGGCCTTGATATTCCGCGTAACCTCAAGGTTATAGGAATTGAGCTTTTTCCTTGCGACAGACAGGGAAAAAACGCTTATGGCAAACAAAAGCAGCAACACAAAAATCACATAGGGATAATACCGGAAGAAGTTCATATTCACGGCGGAAACCACCGGCTTAAAGGTCTTCGTATCCGCCACCTTGGAATAGCGCACGAAGGCTCCGGGAATTTTATAGAAAAAGAAACCGTAGGATATGATCAGCAGCGAATAGAAAACCGATATGCCAATCATGTTGATGCGCAGCATTTTAATGCTTGGAGACTGAATCGCCTCCGCGCACACGAGCACGGCGCATGCTATGAGAACCAGCAGATTCAGGATATTGGTGATATCCGCCGCCCGGGCAAAGAATTCTTCAATGCCGGTAGCGGAAAAATAAGCGGGATAGAGCCCGGAGTAGACGAACATATAAAAATCGGGGTCATAGAAAACAGCCTGTAAAATAAAAAAGATTCCGCTGACAAGCAGCCGGCGATTTTTATATGACGGTGCTTTTTTCGAAACAAAAGCACCGGTAAATAAGACATTGCTGAACAGAAAGGTCAGACAGGAAAGATTCAGCATCCGCATCACCATGACCTTTGATATTTTCAGCGAATACAGGTTCAGCACAATTTTTCTCGGAAAAGGAAAGTAATCCAGAAAAACGCTGAGCCGCAGCGAATCCTTGCAAACGAAAAGCAATAAAAAACACATGGAGGCAAAATAAGACACTGTCACGAAAGAGAGCAGCAGAACCTGCACGGTCTTGCCCTTTTGCATCAGGCTTGCAAATGCAATGATT
>Ga0153939_1000025_pt1 | contig 55540 bp, 57 predicted proteins | sample TSNJ023MetaG_FD_104734 | JGI IMG/M metagenome (GOLD analysis project Ga0153939, IMG submission 104734) | Attine ant fungus gardens microbial communities from New Jersey, USA - TSNJ023 MetaG | ecosystem: Host-associated > Fungi > Mycelium > Unclassified | place: USA: New Jersey, Brendan T. Byrne... | reverse complement strand
TCATCCTACTCTTCTGTTCGCGTATTTCAACACCTTCACGTACACTGGGTAAGGACAGGACACACCTTGTATTCTTACTCTAGCAAATTTCCCATCTCCCTTTCCTTTTGCTCGAGCTCTCTCAGCCACCCTTTGTCGATGCATTCCGTCCACTTTCTGCCGAACCTCGAGTGAGAGAAGTCCAGGATTGTTATTGAGGTTTGGGACTCCTCAATCAGCGCTTTGAACGGTGGCACGTACAGACCTTCTCTGTTCTCGACTGGAACCCAAAACAGTGGCTCATCATCCTGACCCATCATCCATCCATCCTTCATGCCTTGCATCATAAGCTCAAATCCATCAGAGGAATGCTGGTGCTCAGCTGTGAAATCTGCTATTTCCCAGATTCTTATGAAGTTGTAGTCATAGTTTGCCAACGCTGTTCCATCTCGTAAAAATTCCATGCGTGCGTTTACTTCACCCAAGATCTGAGTGCGCAGATGGCCGGTAAAGGCATCAAAAAGAGGTATCACGCGTTCATATTGGAGCCTGAGAACAACGAGTCTCTCGCCAAGGGAATGGTCAATCAGAGCAGGAGAGAGGGAAATTTCATCTACCCGGGATGTTGGAAACTTGGAAACGAGATGGCGAGTTCGTGTGTCCCAGACTCGGACGTGGGAATCTTTGTCAAACCAACATGCAAAGAGTTTCCCGTCGGGTGAATACTGAGGTGAGGGGTGGCGGCGAATATACACTTGATCGTCAAATTGAACAAGATCAAACTGGGCAGTATCGCGATTCCAAGAATAACATTTGGCAGAGGAAGGGTAGGAAGAGGGGAAAGGTACGATGACGACGGTCAGGCCATCGGGTGCCAGGAATGGGTGCGGGTCCTTGCCGATGTCCAAAGAATACGTGCATTCGAAACCTGTGTGATCCTGCCGATGCCAAACTTGCAGTAATCCTGACTTATCACGTAAGACGGCGCATATCACCAGGTCGTTGCATGTTTGGAAGGCGACCTTCCCAAACAAGACATCCTCTCTTGGCCAGAATGAGACGCGCTTCTCCGGGTGCATTATATTGCATATGGTGAGAGACCTGTGCATAAATGCTACCTGATCTTCATCTGGGGAAAATGCAATGTATGTGTCCAATTCGTCGGCTTTGATATCTGTACGCGCTACGACTTTCCCAGTAGTTGTATCCAGGAATCCGACATTGGAAGATTGCCGAGATATTGTAACTGCCATCTTTCCAGATGGCGAAATTCTAATAGCTCGTTGCTCATCGGAGTAATCTCGAGTGTCCGTAGTGTCAGCCTGATTGATCGTCAAATTCTCCAGGTCCAGGTTCCACATCCTAACACTCCCATCATAATATCCTACCAAAACTCTGTGACCATTGCATGATGGACAGATACTTCTAACACCTGAAGTGGATGCAGGCTTTATCTCCCAGATCATTTTTGAGCCAGTCGCAGAGACATCCCATATTTCCGCACTGTAATTTCGTAGGATAAATAGGTAATTGGTAAGGGGTGAATGAATAACGTCTAGTGTACGCCAGGAATGATAACTGAAGGATGCCATCTCTTGTGTGTCCAATCTCCAAAGGCAAATTTGACCACCAGAGCCGACTATCAAAGTGTCACTGGTTGGAGAAAAGCGGATAGATGACAAGTTTCTATGAGGATATGTGAATTGTCGGAAATCCTTGCTATCTTCCAAGTTCCATAATTCAATAACATCCTCGGACTCCTTTGCTATGGCCATAAAATGCCCATCAGGAGAAAAGCAGAGAAATAGCAGATATCTTAGATATCTAAGCTGTTTACGAGATTGTGTGAATCGTCGGAAATCCTTGCTGTCTTCCAAGTTCCATAATTCAATAACGTCCTCAGACTTCTTTGCTATGGCCAGAAAATGCCCATCAGGAGAAAACCGGGCATCACGAACATCGTCCACCTGCAACAGCCTGTTGGATACACCGTTGCTAGCATCCCATGATTGAACCAGAATCCGATTTGCACCTTTATGTTCAGAGTCGTCCGAGTCTCCATCTCCAGAGTCGTCCGAGTTTCCATCTCCAGAGTCGTCCGAGTCTCCATCTTTTTTCATTGAGACAATTCTTCCGTCATAATGAACAAAGGCAAAATCAGAGCCCTCGATTCGGAGCTGCTCCTCACCTATCTCAACGTCCCAAACTATTGCATAGGAGCTGTATTTGACTAGAACATGCTTCCCAGCAGGACTAAAGCAGACATCAGGTGCACCGCGAAATGGGCCTGAAATGCGACGACCTGTTTCAGAGTCACAGATACACGTAGCAGTTTTTGATCTGGAAGAAAATGTGCTTTCATCTGGTGAAAAAGCCACATCGAACACGGCACTGTTGTCGTGCTCTGTAGTGAAGACCACCATTGACCATTGCTTAGGTTTCCCTTCAGTGACCACAAATGTATTGGGAAACCTCGAGCAGAAATTTCTGGCAACATGAGATTCCTCAGGTGCGAAGGGGAGTGCAGAGAGGTACACATGAGCGGCACGTTGTGAGATTGGAGCGATAAAAGCAGAGATAAAGCGGAGAGCATCACGGATGAATAATGTTAGGTCATCATCAGGGTTGAGAGGCTGGCAGGCCAACATCAGGTGTATCACAGAAAAATGACCGGGAGACATACCTTCCATGATAAAGCCCTTTTCAGGATCGAATACACTTCATACACTTTTCCCAATAGGCTCATTGTCTCTATCCAGAATAGTAGTTTCTCGTGCATCACGAACCTAACCCCCTCCTTCAGCTTCTCGTCAGATGGCCCATCAGACACAGTATGAACAAGATGGTATGCCCAAAATTGAGATGAATATGAAATGAGAGGAGGGATCGTGCATTTGACATTAGGCTGAATATCGGCATTCTTTATGATCGAAGAGTCCAAGCTGCACATGTTGAAATGAAGCTTGGGTGATACCAAAGTTTTCATGCATAACACAGCAAGCTGACGTTCATGATGGCCTTGATCCTGGACGGTGGAGAACTCAGGGAATTCATGTAAAAATGAGGGCGAGAGAAGATAGTTTTCGAATGACTTGTGATGGAAACGAAGAATATCACTAGAGTCAATGACGGGCGCAAGACCTTTTCGGATCAATCGTATTATATCTGAGTCCCCAATCTTGACTCCAGGAAGCATCACAAGCACATCGTTACTGAGGGGCTGCTTGGCATAGATCATGGCGCCGATAATAGAGACGATCCCTTGAACCTCTCGCTTCGAAATCCGTCTGAATGATGCCTGGACAACAGTAGCATACAGAGAAAACAGATCGTCCATCCCCTCTATGTCTTCCCCTCCCTCCCTCAATCTAAGAATGTGAAACCGCGCTTCGGGATCGTCTTCAAGGAAGTTGGCGACAGTGGTTGCCCAGATAAAAATACCAGCAGCACCAGGAACCAGATAATCAAGAGCCTTTGCGATCCACGCAGGTTCCATTTCCATGTCATTGAGTCGCGACTCGAGGAATGTACAGATGTCTTGAGAAACACTATCTCCCGACTTGACGTCGCTGCCAGAGGGAACAACAATATGAGCGCTGATGGATTCGGGGAAGATTCGGCTGATCTGGCCCTCTGGTCGACTAGTAATGACCAACTTGAACCTCTTCAAGTGATCAACCTGAACCCAATACTTGAGCGTACGTAGAAGACTCTTGTAATCATCCTTTCCACACGAGTCATGTCTCAGCCCACCGCACTCGTCCAATGCATCTATCACAATCACTGGAAGTTCCTCACGCGGAATAGCATCAACCAGCGTGGATAATGGTTCCTCAATGAGTGATTTGAAAAGCCGGTCGATGTCGGATGAGCTGTGTCCTTGGTTGCCTTGAGTTAAGTGTTGCCGAAAAGAGGGATACAGGCGGGAAAGATCACAGGCGACAGTGCGCCACAGGACACTTGTGGTGATGGTAGAATCCGTGCGATCGAACCGGAATGGGATTACATGTCGTTTCTGGTCCACTAGCCGATTGGCAATGCTAGCTGCCAAGGCTGATTTCCCAACCCCGGGGGACCCCCTTATCCAGATCACATTGGGGCCACTGATGTTCTTAATTTCCTTTTCAATGTCTTGTAAGATGGTGATGCGCGTGCCTTGCATACATGCCTTGCGTAAGGGAAGCCTGTTTTCCCCAAGCGTGTGCATTAAACCATCCAACTCTTTCTTTTCAACTTGTGCCATGTGCATCTCTATATTAAGATCTCGGTCGAACTTGTCCTTGAAGGTATCGAGTTTGTCCTTCAACTCAATTGCTTTCTCCTTTTGAGAGTCAACAAAGATATACTGGACTGAAGTCAACTAATCAGTCACGAATCCACCTAGATGAAGATGAATGGACACTCACATTTCCAGCTTTTAAGCCATCTCCAAATGAAGTTGACCACTTCTTCCATGATCTCGGGAAACTCCCTCATTGTACGGCACAGTCGATCTGAGATTCGAACTTCTTTGAGTCTGTCGAGCTGGTCAGCGAGCACTTGGATGCTGTTTGCAAGGCTTTTCATGGCTTCATAGGATTCCTTTTGCGTCTTCAAATGCTGCCAAAAATATCAGTCATGCTATTGATTTGAAAATAGAAAAGGAGCCAACTTGGTAAACGACCTGGACACAAGAGAATACAGCGTGCGCCACAGGATTTAGCTGCCTCAAGTCAGACAACATACAGGTATACTGGTCAACGATCATTACCTTGCTGACTGCCGTCCCTAGATCAGTCACCATTCTAGCAACATCGCTTGCAGAAGCGGAGCGATGCAGAACAGACTGAAACTCGTTCAATTTTACTATCATATTTGCGATTTGTGGATCCAGCTTTTTCGGATCAATGTCGTGAACCTATGATTGTGTTCGAAGAGTAAACCAACGTAGCAGTCATAATGATAGCATACCTCGATGACCAGACACAACTGTAATCCTTGGATCGGATTATCAAATTTCATCTCCAAGTTTGCTGAGGTCCTCTGAATAGATTGGGAATGATAGAGGTAGCAATTCGCTCACAATCATTTTCTGTTCTGGAAGACACATATTTCCATAAATCGTCAAACGTGACGTTGGCTTTACACATGGGTTCCTCCTTTGAAGTGCGCCCAAGCATCCGTATCTTCTGTCCTCGGGAATGTCTTTTGTGTATTTCAATATTCAGTTCACTTCCTTCCACAAGCATGCTGCACTACATGAGTATGTAGGACTGCTCAAGCACAATAAGCTCAACTTACCATTTGTTTTGGGTGAGTGTCAAAGCCTGTTCACCCCTAGTGCGATGGTCCAATATTCTTTCAATACACTCATTGGCACTGTCAGAACATTTGACAGCGAGCGGCCGTGGAAATTTATCGAGTGTCCCAATCAATCCTATATGTCAATTTAGTCCCTGATCTACTGAGCCGATCGAACATAGTAGCACTCACTGACAACTTGGATGGCTGAAAACTGTTTGACTGGATTTGCCATTACTTTAACTATTGGAGAGGATGAGAAGGAAATGTGGGATACTATCACACGACGAACAACGCTGTGTCACAGGAATGATCCAAGTAGCTATCAATATCCCGGGAATTGAACCAGGTGGGAACAGACATAAATATCTAGTGTAGAACATACAGAAAACCCAGTCTCAGCATCACTTAAATCGGGTAGTTGTACTGGTGACTACAGTCTAGATTGTATCATTAAATTACCATGGTACTTGAGATTTATACTCAATTCAGGTGTGCACCATGAAACATTTGTGCCGGTCTCCGTATCAATCATAAGTGGGAGATTTTGTAAATTAAATATTATTTTATATTCTTAGATATAAAACCTCATATTTGTAACATATAGATATAGTCTGCTACGCTTGTCATCGCATTGCCCTCTAGGCAGAACACTGCGCGTCCACATCAAACAAGTCAGTAATTAGTGTTCCTAACGCCACTACGCTATGCTGGGCACCCATTAGAACAGATTTATAGCTGCTAAACTGGGATAGAAAAGAAGGGTAGTAGGTATGGTGGCGAATCACAGTTCATTTGACGCATCAAACCTCGTTGGATGATCTTTGTGTCGTGGGCTTGGGCAATGATGAAAGAGATCACGTGCACCAGGGTTAGTGTCCCATCCGAGATTTGTTGATCTGCTTCAACCAAGTTGCTACCAGCTATTGATAGATGGACAGCCCAGTGACTATATACCCATCCCAATTCAAGAATGGATGAATCAATTAGGCTGCCGTAGCACTGGCTCGGCTGATTCCCCCAACCCACCAGGATCCAAGCCCTCATAGGAGAGCGCGTGAGGAAGTCCAAGGCTGTGGGGGAACAGGTACCACAGCTTTGGGTGGGGTGGTGTTTTTTTAAATAAGATGAGGGCGCACATTTTGAGTTTGTACGTGCCTACATTGCTCCCACACAGGCTCCACCCTGAAATCTATCGGGATATTTAAACATTGTCCTCCTGTGGCTCACAATGCCGTCATGTGTAATCAAGAAACCCCACTACTATGAGGACACGTCTGTAACCGTTGGAGAAGACTTGTTTGAGAGCCTGCTGAGCTATGGACTTGCATCAACATTGTCATTCTTCCCCCTGCTGGTCTCCAGAAAACGGCACCTCTCCCATACATTTTTGCCTCAGTATCGTACTCTTGTGCCCTGCCGCTTTCTATGTCTATCCCTCTGCTCCGACTATCTATCAGTTACGCCAGCACAGAACACCTTGATTTGATTCGTGCTCCGTACATTGATGTCTTTGCCGTACATAAATTTCGCTGGAAATCCCTCTGGACCTACAAATGGCCCTAATTTTTAGAGCAGATCCACACTCAATATTCTCGTACCTTCGGATGAATAATTCGACTTCAACTTTCCGTCGAGACGAGAAAAGATCACATGCTATGTGCGACCGGCTTGTGAAAGCGATCTCACCAAGGTACTCAATGAAGAGATGGAGTTGACTACTAGATTCCATCCTTTAATCAGAACTGGGGGTGTGTCAAACGGCCTTTGTTGTTATTTCGTACTGCTGTTCACTGCACTTGGACCAGTACCCGCGCGTCGATTCGTCCCTATACGTGCGCAATCTTTTGACCTCGCTCCGAAAGGCATGCATCCATGCCTTGCCTGTCATTATAATATTGATCAATCCATCCTATCTCACCTCGAATCCCTATTGGTGTCACTGCGTAGTTTTACGCATCGTCCTACAGTGTTCCATGATCTCCTGTCCGCCAGCCTTTCGGGACAGTGGTAACTTCTCTAAAAGGGTGGGCAAGCAGAATTGAGGGACAATTATCTTCCCTCTAAGCCTCGTTGAATCTTCATGATGACAATGTGGGAAAGCTGTAGTTGTTGAAGCTGTCCAGGGTGTATCGCATTGAACCCTGGTCGCTGTGCTTGGTTGACATATGAGGGGGTTTTTGCGGCCTTGTGGTGGGTTTGGATGTTCATCTAACGGGTTGCCGTAGTGAGTGTTGAAATTTTTGATTTGATGATGTGAAGCACAAGGGTGGATTTTGAGGGACGAGTGTTGGGTGGGATCTCGAGAGTTCCTCCATCATCCCGTTTGCAGAAACATCTTCCATTTCTGTGCGTAGGTTGCAAAGTTACTATTCAAGAGCCATGCTGAAAGATTGCAATGTACCAGGCTCTTGATTTTTTTCTGACAGTTGAGAAACGACCGTTCCTAATGACAATGTAGAACTGGCCGGTTTTATCGTTAAAAACCTGTTTGACAGGGTGGTCCCTTATGCGTGGTCAATTGACTTGGTGCCATTCTTTCGCTTGTCTAGTCATTCATGAGCTACCGATCACTCGCACCAGTGTATTTTTGATAGGCGTTTGCTCCTCCAATGCGATCGGTATCAATGCAGTTCCTATATCCCGAGTTTCCCTATCCGGGGAGTGTGATTATCCAAATATATTCTTCCCAAAAGGGAAATGCGCCATCTCATGTGATTACTCAAGATTATTGCAAGTTCGGCATCGGCAGGATCCCGCAGGTTTCGAATGCACGTGTTCTTTAGACAACCCACACCTGGCATCCGATGGCTTGACCGTCGTCATCGTGCCTTTTTCTTCCTCCGCCAAATGTTATTCATGGAATCGCGACACTGCCCAGTTTGATCCTGTCCAATTTGACGATCAAGCGCATATTCGCTTCTACTCCTTACCTGAATACTCACCGGACGGGAAACTCCTCGAATGTTGGTCTCGCGATCACTTTCACATCTGAGTCTGGGACACGCGAACTTGCCGACTCGTTCCGAAATTTTCAACGTCCAGGGTGGATAGAACAGCCCTCTCACCTACTCTGCCTGACTATTCCCTTGGTGACAGATTTCTTGCCCTTAGGTCCAAATGTGAAAACGTACTATGTCTCTTTGACGCGTATACATGATGATGTTAGGCATGTGACTTCGAAGGTTGAGCCAATTAGATAAGGACGTATCTAAATGCTGGAATGTATCTATGCAACTGAGCACTTACACTGCATATCAGAGATAAATCACCACATTTGGGGAACCATGACATTAATGTTGTATTAAATAACTCTCTAAGAGGGGATTGAAAAGGCATAGAATGCCTGTTTTTCCTGGTCCGTGATGGGAGTATCCAGACATAACAGAGGGATGGTGAAACCGTGAGTATAAGATGTTATCTTATTAAGGTGCATTTGCAACAAGGATGATTCAAAGCTGTGACACACTATCAGAACTCAGCAATAGTAGTCGCAGGTCATGTCAAATAAAAATGACCTTCGGGACATCAAGACGTGCATTCAATACATGCATTCCACTTCCACACACAATTAAACTCTCATCTCAATGATGGCAAGATACTAGGCAGGATATTATAAGAGGTCTCTAAGACTATTCGAGATGGACCAGAGCCATCTATATATGACTTGAACTGGCAAATACCGACGAGCTCATTTGTCATTGAATGATTACCATTGTGAGTACTTTATTTGGACATTGTTGATCATTGCATCAGGCACCTGTTGATCATTGTATTTTGTTGATCTTCCGGCCATCAAACGTGATGGTCATTGTTTGTTGCTTATTTACAGCTGTTGTGACAAGACACGTTCTGACGGACATCACTATCACGAACTGTCTGTACGTTTTTAGCGGGTATGGCTTCTTGGACTCAAGGTAAGCTCTCTTCTCCGTCGTCGCGGGATTTTTATCTTACATAGTGTGCGGCAGATTAGGTGTGGATAAGAATGTGATCTTACCATCAGAACTCGTCCTGGGCAGCCATCTCTCATTGTCCTCGTTGACCACTCCAATGCCCTTCTCCCTCTCCCCGTCACTTGAAAACGCCACCCCAGGCTTGGGTACAGCTGTTTGAGTCCTTGGGATTGCAAAGCCTCCAACACACAGCTCAAACAACGCCTGTCCTGTCTCTCTCCTTGCCCATATAAAATCCCTCTACCCTTCCCCCCGCGATCCTCCTCTCTCTGATCTTTTACGCTTTTTCCAAGCCCATTATTACCCCGCAGACAAGGTCCAAAACAGGAAAACGACTGCACAGTTCAAGCGCACCGCTCTTCGACTTCCCGATAAACTTGCTCGTGATGCATCGCAGAGGACTACATCAAGATTGTCGCCGTGCTCGAAGACATAGCCGATGCTTGCACCCCCTGTTGGGAGCAGTGATACTGACTACAACAGTAAATTTGGTTAGTTACAATTCTTGTCGTTTAGCCGTACACAACACTCTAGATGTCAATGCTCATTTGTTCCTTGCCCCTGACATTTTCCTAACGAGGCCTCCATATCTGAGGTATCAAAGAAAAGGGCCTTCGCTATAGCCGAGTCACTCTTCAAGCGATAGAAATAATTCTTCTTGTGTGAACAACTCGCAGTCATCCAACCTGGACTGTCGATTCTTCAAAGGGGTGTTAGTGATTCAACTGCATATCGCCCCGCCAGTAATGCTGCAAAGTTGATTCCAAAGACATTGGCATACTCACTCAGCAGCCGGTAAATTTTCTGAAGACGATGCGCCAATCTTGTGGTTAGTTCCATATTCGTGTCCTCTATGGGTCCCAGTCGAGCGCAGGGACATCTGTCCGTGCCACCGTTGAAAGTGGTGATTGAGGGGTTCCAGTATCAACAATGCTGGACATGTCTAACTCAAGACTCTGCAGAAAGTGGACGGAATGCATCGACAAAGGGTGGTTGAGAGAGCTCGAGCAAAAGGAAAAGGAGGTAGGAAACCTGCCGGAGTCAAAAACAAGGTGCGTCCTGTCTTTACCCGATGTACTTGAAGGTGTTCAAATTCGTGGACAGGACAGTAGGACGAGCTCGCTGCTCTACTCACGTTTTTGCTCTTTCGTTGTCCGAAGACCTGTTTTCACTTCAGCGAGTCCAAGGTTTCCAAGCCTCTATCAATGTAATCATGAATAGTCTCAACGTCTTTTCGTAGATATAATCATGTAGTGAAGATGAGATACAATGGTCCAAGCCTCATATCAAGGTGCAAAGAAAGAGGTCAGATAATGTTAGTTAACTGCAAACAGAGGGTGAAAGGCAGGGTAACACCGACAAACTTGCTTGTTGATTCCCTTCATTTGAGCTCCGATTACTTGACACAATCACAACCAAGTACTTTCCGATGCAGGACACACTCATCCCTTGGCCTTTAAGGCGAAGAAATACCTCAGGATATGATCTCGCACAAAGAATATGATTTTCCACTCACGTTGACGGAAATTGAAAGATTGGCAAGTCATGATCTATTATTGTTCCCCAGGTCACTTTTTATAAGTTCATTACGGATTGAAACAACTGGTCCTTGTCGCTGAGCTATAGGTTTCTCTCGATGATGACAACATAGACTAAATGAAAAAGAAACAGCGATTCAACAAATACACCATTTCGACTTGACCAGCCAGTCATTTGCTAAAGAACCCAAGTCCGAAAGACTCCTACTGCACATCCTATTTAAAAAAAATGTCATTCACAACCAGCTCCCAGCCCATACAACATCCTGTTCACGTTCACTCTCACTACTATCCCACTCATGATCAACATCACTACCTCTCCATCTCCATCCGCGTGTCTTCTTTCATCCTTCAACCACACCCTTCCCAAACGCTTCTTCTAATGCTTCTCCTACATTCCCAACAATTGCAAACTTGATTTCTTTTTTGATTTCCTTTGGAACGTTGTGTTCGGGATCCAAACCTGTACAAGTGCTGCGCAAGGATATCTATGTATTCGTCCAGTTTCATCAACTTCGTCGAGAAGAATGACAAAATCAACATATAAGCCTTTATGGAGCACTTGAACGAAAAGTCCGGGACCGGATGCAACGTAGATACATCTCTGACCACGTATTTCCATCACGGGCACCGCCGAAAGCTATACATTGGAATGGACGATCGAGGGCACAGACTAAACTTTGGCCGAGAGAGATGTTTTGCCTGTACCTGGTGGCCCGACGAATAGAAGTGTTGGATCCTTGATCGATGATGAGCGAGGTTCGGAAAGAGGAGCAGATGGCGGAGGATTTCGTAAAGGGATGGTTATATCGCTGGAAGGTGAGATCCATAGAGCAGGCTTATCTGTGTCGATAGAAGCAACAGTTTTAGCTTGTTGAGCCGGCTCCTCGTCTGCAGCTTCCTTGTCCGTATTAAACTCTTTGAGACGGACTACTGCGAGGTGTTCAAACGGCTGTTTCTTGATTCTTCTAGACCAGAATAATCTGCATCAAGTTGAGCTGAATATTTTGTCGCAAATAACGGAGAAGGAAGTAAACAATGGCGATGACAGTGAGCTGGGCGAGGGAATTGGGGTTAGGCACTCGAGCTGCATAGTGTATATGAGTGGAGTGAGACGCACATAGCTCCCAATGTCACTATTTTCCACGCTCCCTTGACGAATTCTGTTAAGAGCCTTCCCCATTTCATCTTCCTCTCCTCGGCATCAGATTCCATGACCTCAATCTCCTTCGGAGCGGCCAATTCATCTGCTCTATACTGGTCGTCATCGTCTAGTTCACTTGTGGAAGTGTTACTGGCGGGGGTATATGCAGTTGAATCACTGACACCCCTTTGGAGGATCAATAACTTGGGTTGAATTGCTGTGGCTCGTTGACACAAAAAGAATTCTTTCTATTACTTGGACACTGACTCGGTTGCGGCGGAAGCCATTTTCTTTGAGGCCTCCTTAGTAAAACGTCAGCGGCAAGAAACAAATGAGCATTGACATCTGGAGTATTGAGCACGGCTAAACAGATGGTGAAAAGGGAGGGAGAGCCAACAAGAATTGGAACTAACCAAACTTGCTGTTGCAGTCAGTGTCGCTACTCCCAACGAGAACGTCAGCCATCCAGGGGGTGCGAGCATTGGCTATGTCTTCGAGCATGGTGACGATTTTGATGTAGCCCTCTTTGCTAGCCAGCTACAGGGCATCACGAGTAAGTCTATCAAGAGATTTAACAGCGGCCTGTTCGAACCTTGCAGTTGTTTCCCTATTCAGAACCCTGTCTGCGGATATTAGACTTGGAAAGAGGGTGAAGAATCAGAGAGAGGAGGATCGTGGGGGTGACGGTGAAGGAATTTTATATGGATGAGGAGAGGTTCGAGCTGCGTGTTGGCGGCTTTGCATTGCCAAGGACTTGTACAGCTATGCCCCACTCTGTGAGGCAAATGGCGGAGAGAGGGCATCGGTGGAGACTCTGCGATTTTGGGACACAAAACACCTGATGGAGAGTCATCCACGAGGCAATCCTAACGAGTCCCCCATTCCATTCGCCCTCAAGCTATCATTGCTCAACACCTCTCCCCTCACTCGACATCCATGGCGGTTTCGGGTCAGACCGTCTTCATGGAACATCCATTCGCAGCCATGGTACTACTATGTCAAGTTCCGAGTTCATACAGCGTGTTACTTGAGTCGTTCACAGATCCCTCCCTCGACTCAGCCTCTGCCTTCGTGAAGACTCGTTGACTGCCTCATCTTTGCCTGGTCTCCCCGATTCCTTAAGAGGCGATCTGGCAGAAGCGTTGAAGAGTCTGAGGTTCTCGCATCTGAGTTGAGTGTCGGACACCACGCCCATTCCCACGAGTCACGATGATCGAGAACATGCTCAAAACTCTCCTCAAATAGGGTTGTGCTTGTACCAATTTTCATTAATGTCAAAGACCAAACCTTGCTCTGCTTTTATCTCTATAAGAAGAGACCGGTCGAATTGTCCTGCGAAAGCATCTAGCCTCTTCTGTAACTCAATAGCTTTCTCCTTATGAGGGACAACGAGGATGTGTTTGGCTGCGACCAACGACTCAGTTGTGACTCTATCTCACCCGGCTGAATACGCACCCGACCAACTTTCGAGCCACTTGTCAATAAAGTCCACTACTTCTTTCATCATTCCAGGAAAATTGTTGATAGTATTACACAATTCCTCTGATTTTGGAACTTCCTTGAGCCTGTCCAGCTGGCCGGCTAGGATACGCATGCCCTCCGCAAGATCTTGCATTGCTTCATGAGATTCTTCTTGAGCTTCAAAATGCTAGAAAACCTATCAGTTATATCGTTCGCGTTGAAGGAGAATGTGGCCAACTTTGTATATGACATCAATGCAATTGACTACTGTTTGAGCCACAGGGTTCAGCTGCTTCAAGTCAGATAACATGCACACATGCTAGGCAATGATTCATTACCCCACTGATGGCCTTCCCGAACTCGATAACCATCCTAATACCAGTGTTCACAGGGCCAATGCGGCTCAAAAGTGGTTTGAAAGATTCCAAGCTTTCTGCTGTGGTCTTAATTTGGGCGTCTAGAGCACTTAAATCCTATGACCAACTTTCAGTAGGGAATCCACATTTTACAGTGATAAATTCATACCTCAGCAACGATCCAAAACTGTAATCCTGAAATCGTGTTAGTGAATTTCACCTGCAAGTTCGCTAAGGCGCCCTGAGTAAATGGGAAATGATTGACACAAAGATCAACTCACAATTAGTTTTCTGCTGTGCTTCGGAGGCCAGGTGATCCCATAAATCATCGAATTTGATACTAGCGTTGCACAGTAAATCATCCTTGGGCCTCAAGATTCTCGGCCGTTGGAAATGCTTGTATATTTCAATAACTAAGCTGCTCCCTTCCCGAAATATCCTACATCACATGAATATGTAGGATCACACGGGCTCAAGCTCCACTTACAATCCACTCTGGGTCAGCTTCAAATGCTGTTGAATCCTGGTTTTGTTGTCCAGTTTTTGCTCAAGTTTGTGAAGAGGACTATCCGCCTTGTCAGCGTATTTAACAACGAGCGGTCGTTGAAATTCATCCTTAAGCTCTCCAATGAATTATGTGAGGAAATTTAACATGATAACTGATCAACAGAGCCGATGGGACGATGTGACACTCACCAACAATTCGGATAACTCGTACCATGATAGCATTTTCCATTGCTTCAAAACTTTTGAATAGAGTAGACAGGAAGAGATAGGAAGAGATAGTGTGAGCGTTGGATGTATATCAGATGGATAAGAACAAGACACAGGCGCTCCTGGCCCGGGAATGTGAACTTGATCGTCCACATCTAGACATATCAACACACGACGAAGCTGTAAGCGGGGGAACAGTCACAAGTGCCTTCTTTCAGCTGACATGATCTCCAGTTACAATTAGTTAACTCGCTGCACCAGTTATAAAAAGCGCTGCTGGGTCATTTCCTGTGGAGGGAGACTCACGCCCCACTGTCTGATTGTTCTGATATACTCAATTCAGGTTCCTATCCGTGAACACTATGAAAGAAGGGAAATATAAACATTCGTGTCAGTCTCTGTATCAATGAGTGCGAAATTTGTAGCTGCTCAATTAGCGTAGAAAAGAAAGGTAGTGAGTATGATGATGAATGATGATCCATTTGACGCATCAAACCTTGTTGGATCACTTTCGTGTCGTGGACTTGGGCAACGATGAAAGAGACTACATTCTTACTATTGTTATAACTCCTGACCACACTCCTATCTCAACCATCTACTTTACCCGCGCCTTCCTCTCCTGGCCTTACGCCTCCTGTAGATGCATCCCCTCGACGCTGAACCTGGATAGAAGTCCGAAAAGAAGACATGGTCACCTGACTCAAAAAACCTCGGAAATTTGTCGGACTATGAAAACTCGGGAGCAGGCTTTCCAATATCCACATTCAGAACGCAATGGCACAAGAAGTGTTATTCCATCGCAAGGTCATAGTTGAAGACCCCATCGAAATGACTGACCTGTCAACATCCCACGTTGGACCTGCCAAGTCTCTCGAGGCCACTGCGAAGACATGTCCACAAGATGTTACGGAAGAAAACAAAGACATACGGACGAAGAAGCAGAAGGCTACGGAGAGAATCCAATTTTCTGCGGTCTGTTGGTGCCTCTTCCTTGCAGGATGGAACGATGGAACGACTGGCCCACTGTTACCCCGGATACAGGAAGTGTATCATGTGTGTTTATCCGGCTTTCTCGTTATACCCTCTTTGTTACTTATTTTGTATCCAGGTCAACTTTACAATTGTATCTTTGATTTTTATCTTTGCTTGTCTCGCAGGTCCCTTCTTTCTCTCAGTTTTCCTACTGTTGATCACCAAATTACAGGGTTTCATCCTGGGAGCTCTTGCTAATGTACACCTGACGCATCAATTTGGATTTGGAAAGGTGGGCATAGGCGCTGATCTGAAGAGATTTGATATTTGAGTGTATTGACGTGATTTTACGATAGACCATTATTTTAGGTATGCCGACCATGGCAATATCTGATCATTCTTCTGTTCGACATAGTAATACCTAGGATCTATCCTTCAAATTATTGCATATGCACTTCAATCTCCTGCCCCTCCATTCCCAGTTTTTGTGATGGCATTCACTATCAATGGATTTGGTATTGCGCTCCAAGTTGACTTTCCTTTTTCTCTCGTTCTGGTGCCTTCATAACTTACTTGATTTTTTCATATCATGTAGGATGCTCAAGCCAATGGTCTCGTTGCAAGTTTCAAACATCAAGCTGAAGCGAAGATGGGCATCCTGCATGCTGTCTATGGTGAAATCCCTTCTCGGTTCATCTAGCGTTAATTGGATCACTCATTAGGCTAGGTCTTGGTGCTTTTACCTCACCTCTCGTTGCCACTCAGTTCACCCAGCTACGACATTGGTCATTCCATTATATTGTCTCGCTCGGAATTGCCACTTGCAATACTCTCGTCCTTTGCCTTACTTTTGGAACCAAAACTCTTGACGGTGGGTTGATCTATCTTTAACCCTTGACTCATGCAAGTTTACTCTTTTGTTCAAGAGTGTTTACATCTTATCGGTCAAGAAACAGCAGAGAAGGGGGAAGACGAGCATAGTTCGTTTAACCAGATCCTTCGTATCAAGACTGTCCATTATCTCGCATTCTTTATCCTTGTTTATGTTGGTGTAGAGGTAACCATTGGTGGTATGTTCCTTCATCGTTCCCCATCTCAGAGGCTGATTTGAAGAATCAAGGTTGGATTGTCACATTTATGCTCAATGTACGTGGCGGGGGTCCTTCTGCAGGTTATATCTCCTCAGGTTTTTTCGGGGGTGTGTGTCTTCTTTATTGGGCCGCGAACAGTACTCACATGTGGACGTGCACAGGTCTCATGGTTGGGCGCATCTTGCTACTCTGGATCAATAGAAAAGTGAGCTGTTGCGATAACCATGTTTTCTAATTCCCTTGAGCTTGATTTCATAGGTCGGTGAACGTCGAGTCCTGTTCATTTACAGCCTTCTCGCCATTGGGTAAGGTCATGAATTAGTATTGGCTAACGTTGTCTTGATTGATGCCTTTCTAGACTCGAACTCATCGTCTGGCTCGTACCATCCCTCATAGGAGGAGCTGTTGCAGTCTCTATCGTCGGGGTGGTTCTTGGGCCTATGTATCCCATTGCGATGAATCAAGCCGGACGTGTTCTCCCTCAATGGCTTCTTACAGGCTCTATTGGCTGGATTGCTGGCTTTGGTCAGGCAGGAAGCGCTGCCATTCCGTTCATCACAGGTGTCATTTCATCCAAACACGGAATCTCGAGTTTAGAACCTCTGTACGTGGACCCTGGACTCTAGATTCACCCGATGTATACTCACCACCTATCTATAGTTTGATCGCAATGATAGCATGCATGATGGTTCTATGGTTCTTGGTACCAACGAAACGAGGTGACTGAGCTTAGAAGGCAACCTTGTAGCCTATACAGCGATTTAGATATATTAAGAAAAATACACTGGTGTACAAGGATAACAACACGAGAACCTTCAGAATCTACTTACGATCAGCCGATGAGAATTCTAGTAGACAGAAATCAACAAGATGTCTTGGAATTTAGATTCAGATACTTACTCGTCACCGACTTGGTGCCCTCAGAGATAGCATGCTTGGAAAGTTCACCAGGAAGGATGAGACGAACTGACGTCTGGATTTCACGGGATGAGATGGTGGACTTCTTGGAATACGAGGCAAGCTCTGCGATAGCTATGAGTCACACAATAAGCGATCAAACCAAGACGAACTCACTTGATGCCTCAGTGGCGATACGCTCAAAGATATCGTTGACAAAGCTGTTAAGAATGGCCATAGCCTTGTTGGAAATACCGGTGTCAGGGTGAACCTGCTTAAGGACTAAATTACACATGAGCCACTACCCTCGAAACATTTGGATGAAATCTTTGACCTTTGTAGATATATGAAGAGTAAGTCTCCTTTCTGACCTTCTTACGCTTCTTCTTGTTGTCACCGTCTCCTGCGGTTGAGACCTTTGAAGTCTTCTTCGCAGACTTAGAGGCCTCTGTCGATTTCGCAGGGGCCTTGGAAGCAGTGGAGGCGGGAGCCTTTCCAGCAGTAGATGCGGGTTTAGGTGCCATAAGTTGACGATATATGGGTCAGAAAGGACGATTAGATGATGGTAGCCTGGAGAAAGTAGCAGAACGCCTGCTACTGTGAGAGAATCTATATATATAAGCACGTGAGTTTGTGTTTATTTGTCTTTCAGGCTCGTCAGGTGATACGCGTTTTTCTGTTGATTGATTTCGTGCACGGATAGGTATAAATAGTTGGGCACACTGTTTCGTTCCGCGTCTATCTTTCTACCCGTTACTGTTGCTACTCAACACCACCGAACTCATTTTATAAAATGTCTGGAAAAGCTGGCGGAAAATCTGGCAAGGTCTCCTCTGCTCCTGATGCCAAGGCGCAGTCCCGTTCTTCGAAAGCTGGTCTCCAGTTCCCTGTCGGTCGTATTCACCGTCTTTTGAAGAGGGGCAACTATGCTCAGCGTATTGGTGCTGGCGCTCCCGGTAAGACTTGTCTATTCTAGTCGAGTCGTTCGAATTTGACTCTTTCCCAGTTTACCTTGCTGCCGTCCTTGAATATCTCGCTGCCGAGATCCTTGAGTTGGCTGGAAATGCTGCTCGTGATAACAAGAAGGCCCGTATTGTGCCTCGTCACCTCCAACTTGCCATTCGTAATGACGAAGAGTAAGCGTCGGTAATTGTTTTCTTTCAATTTTTATTCATCCGCTCTTTTTGTAGACTTCAAAAACTCCTCGGTGATGTCATTATTTCTCAGGGTGGTGTTGGTGAGTGCTACATTGGTTCGCTACCATACTTTTGGGTTAATTCTTTGCCCAGTCCCCTACATCAACCCTGAACTCCTCCCCAACAAGACCAAGAAGAATGCCGATCTCAGTCAAGAAGCTTGAGCTATCTAGCTCATCTCCTGTTTTCCCTGTCACCATTTGGTTGGCATTTTTAGCCCTATTTAATTGTACTCCTTGGTATTCTGCTGTATCATAATTAATGTACTATCATTCGTACCTGGGGATCTGAGAATTGATGTTCTGAAATTTCTCATAGTTTGGTATTTGTCTGAGTGTCATGTTGTCATTGAACCTCTGAACAATCCAATCTTAATTTTCTCCATCTTCCTTGATTTTTCTGTTGAGGGAACGAAGTATCCATGCAAGCTTGCTGTGAGGCTCAAGAGAGCTGCGCTGCTCTCTGTGGGGGCCCGGATAACTTGCATAATTGACTGCGTCTCGATACTATGCACCTCGATTGTCTCGTCTGGGAGCAATGAGGTTATATAAGGATAATCCAAGCCTTGAATACAGCCAATGAATACATCCCCCAAAGTGAGAAAGGATGAATGGGCTTACAAACGGCTTTAGGATATCCAGTCCACTCTAATGTACCTCTGACAGGATCTCCGTCGCCTGTGATGAATACCCCAAGAGCACTCGTACCGGTCCATGAGAGGATCAGCAACTCATTTTCACCGATGATTTGGATGATAGGCTTTATTTCGAATGGCGTGTCCTCAACCGATTGGCGAAGGGGTAAAAGTTGAAACAAGGAGGCCTGATCAAGGTCGACCATGCTGTAAAAGTCATTATCAGCGTAGCACAGAACGTGACCTATGCGTTTGCAGGCCAGAGCAGGAGGAGAGTCGGAAGGAAGTGGAATTTCCTAGGATAAGGAGGTTGATTGAGATTGTTGAGTTTTGGAGGATAATTACCTTTTGGTAGAATAGTTTATCGTTGCGAAGAGAGAACATGGCAATTCCTGATCTCTTTATTACAGAGAATTCGACTGATTCGTTGATAATGATAGGTGGTCGTTGTAAATGCCGATGATCAACAGCAAATGTGAGGACGTTGCGCATGGGCTTGATGTTGGTGACTGGATCGAGAGAGGGTAGAGCGAAGAAATGGATCTGTCGGTCTGTTCAGCTGTCATCAGCACGAGTATGTACGAGTGAGGATGTGCTTACCCGATTGAACGAGTAAACGGGAGAGAGAGGGAAGAATGACGACATTGTCTATTGCTTTCCCTTTTGGAATAGTATAACGGGATAATATAGTGTACGACTCGAGCTGAGGGAACGGTGACAATCAGTCTACAGGCTGTGATATATTAAGAGCCAGACCTACGAGGTTGGGATCACTAGCTTGTAGAGCGAAACGTACAAGTTCGCCATTGGAACACCCGACATAGATTTCGGATGCTGTATCGTAGTACCCAGCATTAACGTTAGTAGGAGAGAAGCGAGACTTGAATCCATACAGACCTAGAGCCTGGGCACAGGTGATCCTTGGATTATTCCTAGGATCAACTTTTTACATCAGTCGAGAAAGGGACTGGAAAATAGTGGTTCTGACACACCTTTATCGGTTACTACACCAGGAATTAAAGATTGGAATTGGAATGGGGGAATATCAAGCAGGACGCCCATAACTGTGTTGGAGGTAGAATCCCACAACTATGGGAAGGATGTGTGCTCCAGCGACTGACGCCTGGCTCAGAGGAGTGTTGGTGTGATTTGCTCTGCCCAACACAAATGTCATTACTGAGGTCTGAGTCCCACGCTTCCCTCATCATTCTTGTAAGTTGTATTCAAAAGCTATTCAAAAGCTCCTTTCTCCCCACAAAACCGTGGGAAGAACTCGACTAGATCTGTGCATGCTCAGCCTCAGGCTAAATCCATCCCGACACTATATCAAACTACCCCCCCTTCGATGCCGACTTTTTTCAGATGTGATGCAACAAAAATTGTTTGATCTGTCATATATCGATGAAGCCTCTGAACAACGAACTTGTTTTTCTGGTTTCATCTGGCCAATTTTCCGCCGCGGAACGCCTACGATTTAAACTCGCCTCCAATGGTTTTGACGTCGAGCATCATGCGAGATATGCAGATATTGCTTTGGCATGTCTATGTAATCGACGGTTGACGGGTGCGACAGGGTTGAAGCTGGAAGAGTACATGACTTGGGTGAATTTGATATCTGACCGAAGACACTTATACGCGAGCGATCAACTTGAGGATGAGAGAGATTTGGTTTCGCCGTTTGAATCGCTTGTTGAGGAGTTAACGGCTCGTGCTTTGATCAAGAAATTTGTTCCCTTTGTTCTTTCGACTGGAGACGCCCTTGTTTCCAAGGGGTACGCGAGGTACCATTTAATTGATATTGCGCGTTCTGTTGTTCTTTTTGCACACCCAAAATCTTCGGCTATCATGTATCTCATTCGGTGGGAGGAACTTGCTGTTGGGTTTGAGGAGTATTATGGGTGTTCGGGTGTACATGTTGCGAAGTGGATCAGAGGCTTACTGGTTCGGATGTTTGTGGAGCGTGGGTGGTTTGAAAAGGCTGGGGGGTTGATATTGAAGAAGAGAGAATATGTGCTCCGAGACGATGTGTATGAGGGTGCGTTGAAGTGCCTTGGGGAGGGGAGGTTGAAAAGGTTGATTCTGGAAAGATGGGAAATGGACAGGCAGAACGCTTGAATTCATGGTTTCTATATTGACAAAGGTATTGTATTTTATCGTGCAGTAGTCTGCTGTCCAGCGGCCTTCTCACTCAATCGATCTATGAGCTTTGCATCCCCTGTATTCGGAGTGGGGACATCCAGTAATGAATGAGCCGCATGCTTGGCCGACCGAACGTCACCTTTGAATCCAATATAGTACAGTCTTGATGTGTCTTCGCCCACTGAGTTTTGTGATCAGATTAGGAGTTTAGAGATGCGGTGTACTTGGACGCACGAAAAAGAGGGAAACGGAATGAACATCGGAGAATGCTGCAACGCGGAGGGGATATTCTGTCACACCGATTTCACCCTCGAGCAGGGAGATGTTGAGTAGAGGATTGGTACTCTCTGCATCGACAAAATCGATGATAGTGTTGTGGTTGGCGTATACCCGCAGGTGACGAGGAGTGAGATCGCCCCTGCCTTGAACCCATATATGAATGCTAATAAGTGCATATACGGAGGGGAAATACCGATTTTGAGTAGAACAGAACGTAGGCGAACGTTTTCCGTGAATGGAATATGGATGATCATCTGTATATTCGATTGGGCTGGAAAAAACGTATATCAAATGCTGAGGATACCTGGTCATCTACACCTGAGTCTGCATATTTTTCTGTGCTGTCGCGTTCATTCCATGGCTTGATGAGGTCTTTAGCTTGCTCTGGTACGGCGAGATTTAGTCCGTGGACGCTTTCTCAACAACAAATGAGCGATTTACGAGGAAATGTGATGATGATACTCACTTATCTCTGTCTATGAAATTGTACAGAATCGCTGCATCTGAACCTGCAAGCGATGCTGCGAGAGAATTGTCTGCCTCGTCCATCAGGTAAGAGTCCAGTCCTGACCGTGGAAAATAAATTCTATTTTAATTCATTCAAATTTCTGGCTGTCCACATCCGCATGCACCGAGCCATCCTCAGACCTTCCCTCTGTGCTCTGCGCCTACAGAGATCCCAACTTCTTTCTACGAGGCTTATACGACTAGAAAGCACATCTGATAGCCATCAGCCAGCTACATTCACTCCGCTACCACCCCCAAAACCTACCGCTAAAGATGCTCCCCGGCGAATCAAAATAAACCCAAAAGATGCTTGTGAGTATTCTTCTTTCCGTTTTTTGATGGTTCTGAATCTCTCGCAGTGGATCCGGCAGGATTGTATACACCCGCCGAATATGTTGAATTACAGCTCAGATCGCCCGAGGTTCAAGAATTCCTCAAAACGCTCTCCCCAGAGGATACAAAACATTATGAATTTCTCTCTTCTCAGCTCTCCAAGCCAAACGGCCACAGTAACATTGCTGCACTGAATGATATGGGAGATTTTCTAGAGCAACGGGGTGTTAGTCTCGCTTTGCCTGACGAGCTGTTCGAGCCATCACTCACGATTAGGGGTGAGGGGTACACCTCAGAGCCCGGTGCGTAGCCATTTTCTCCTTCTATGGTTCGATTAACATGTTCCTTCCGATATGGATATGGTAGAGTTGCACGAAGTTTCCTGGAGGATCCTGAGACCAAGAAGATGCAGGTTTTCCGCAGTGTAGTCGACATCATTCCCTCTCTTGATGTCCGCGAGATATTCAACATCCCGGGTTCAAAATTTAATCCCTATAGCGCCAGAATCACCACATATAATGGCATTGCTATCTACGACGATCCTCCCGTGGCGGAAGCCAGTAGAAAGGATGCCAATAGCCCGCCCGTTTTCCGGAAAATTGCACCCGCTGGTCCAATGCTCACCACGCCCAAATCTCAAATGGACCGTTTCTATACTTCTGTACTCCTTTCTCGGCGTGTCGTCCACCAGACGGGTAAAGGAAAAGTCCGTTCGCATTGGTATCTTGTTCTTATAGGGAACGGAGACGGACTTATCGGTTATGGGCAAGGCAAACATGCAAAACCTCGTGTTGCATTACAACAAGCTCGTGCATCGGCAATCAAAAACATGAATGCTGTCGAGAGATTCGAGGGTCGGACTATATGGACGGAGATGACAGCAAAACTTGGATCGACGAGGTTGACGTTAAGGCCGCGACCTGTCGGGTTTGGGTTGAGGTGTAATCCGTATCTGCATCAGGTGTTGAGGGTGGCTGGATTCAAGGACATTAGTGCGAAGGTAGTGGGAAGTAAGAATAAGATGGGTGTGGTGAAGTGTGCATTTATGCTATTACAAGCAGGACATGCGCCCCCTGGGATGGGGGATGGCCTTGGAGGGAAAGGGGTGAAGCTGAGTAGAGGTGTGGGGATGATGGGAAAGGAGGATTTGGAGAGAGCTAGAGGAAGAAAGCTGATTAGCTTGCGCAAGTAGACTATTCTTTTTCATCATTTGAAATTAATCACTTGAACACCTTTGATTTCATTTGTCTTTTTTCCTATCTACTGTCATGGACGTAATGTCACACCTGTGTTCAAGTACGACTGGTTACACCCAATGTGGTGACCTGAATTCTTTCAAAGAAATTCAGACCTAGCTACATACAGTAGAAAGTGCCACGGGCATGGGAGGAAAGTATGGAGGGGAGGAGTCTGTGGTTGAGCAAGAGGGATCGAATGGGATGTATGTGGTCCGAACTGGTTTTCCCCATCTCTTACAGAAGTTGCAGCAAGGATTATTGAGTTGTACTTGGGATCCGAACTGGACGAATCTTATGGAACTCGCGAACACGACAGGTGCGTACGTATACGTGATCACAGCAGTCGCTGAACTTTTCAGATTGAACCAGTGGATTTCGGCACAACAAGGACATACTATCATTCATAGATAATTGCTTTCGGCTTTCACAAACAGTCATGGGAAAAGACCGCGACGGGATGAGGAGTAGAATCTGAAGTTGGGTTATTTGGCAGGTAAAGAGAATAATGTACGCCCATGTCTACACATATGCTTATCGTCCATGGACCATGCTTCTAGCTCAGATGATGTCCACTTCGCTCCTGAAGAACATCAGAAGTTATATACCAGACATGTTGAATGAGAGAAACGTAGAGATTGATCCAGTGAGCATACTCTTATCTCGTGTTCATCTTTCCCAAGCCCTATTTATCACAGGGGCGGCCGGACACCATCTTACACCTGTGAATATCATGGATGACTGATTGTCGTGTTTCTTTGTTTCTTTGTTGTGACAGGAAAACAAGTGGTGCATTTTTGCTAGTGAGTAGTGAAGTGAAGTATATATGTATCAATTGTCCTTCAGTTATCCGGCAAAGCAAAATTGAAACATTCCTAGAGAATGCTCAGAGAAAAAATAAGAATGACGAGTAGAATGTATCATGTAAGGCCCCAAAGATCCATATACGTCACCAGCACCACAACCATATTCCAACAGGTAGGTTGTATTTTTTTTAAAAAAATCATCAATTTATTACACGGAGCTCGGTGGCAGGCCGTGGTAGATACGCTGTATCTACTTATATAGATTAACTAAAGAAATCACAGAAACAGAAGAAGAGGAAATTATATACATAGGTGACGGATTTTGCTATTGGAGTAGCTCAGCCAAAGGAGTCAACCATTGTCGAAGCTGAATGCTGCTGGGTTGTCTGATAGGAAATGAACAAAACTGTTAATAACTATGTTCCGTGGTCTCGAGGATGGACTGTACCAATCACATTGCATGGCAATGTGCTCGCGAGTTTGCACTGTGGCCCGTCCACAAGGACAGCCTATGGGGAGATTAGGAAAGAATCTTTGACAATATTCCCCAATAGGAGCATGACCCAAAGTCATACAAGTGAATTGTGTGCATAAGGAATTCGTGAATCCAATGTATGGAAGCCACGAACCCCCCTTGGCATATGTGGGTTTGATAACTTTTTGTTTCTCATCTTCAAATTCCAGAAATGATTGACCTTTCCCCTTGCTTGTAGCAAACAATTCTTGCCACTCATTGAGTAGGCTGTTGCATTCTTTCTTTTTGCTGAACAGGAACGAATTTTTGCTAGGTAGAGTTGGATTGTCCTCAGCCTCTTTAACTTGTCTATTGACAAGGTTGTGCTTGGGCCACTCAGCTTTACTGGGACAGTACCAGAAGTGTATGTTGTTCCTCTCATCTTTGCATAAGAACGTCTTGATCTTGTTAGCGATAGGAATGACTAATTTCTGGAATGGGTTGACTTGCGATTCAAGAATTTTCCTCACAGCGACTAACAAATCAGTGATTACAGTGATATTGTGAGAATCACTGCATTCTATGGCATGGGTGAGACCAATGGATATAGCCATTAATTCGGCTTCGACATATGTAACATTCATAGTTTGGACTTGAGTTCGCTTGACTATGGAGTTGTCCTTCCATATGTGGGCAACAGCTGTAGCAACACCCAATTTCTTGACACCTCCATCTGTTATGACTGCAGTGTCATTCAATGTGGATTGTGAGTGATGGAAGACTTGGTTGAGCTTTTGAATGTGTTCATGGAGATCTTTGTCACTAGATGAGTTAGGAGAATGAAACATTATTCTACTAGAGAAATGATTGACTACTCTGTAACCAGGAGAAAAAAAGGGGTGTAATGGATCAAATGACTCTGTTATTTCTGATAATTGTTCATTGATGTCCTTGACAGGGCTAATGAGTTTTGATTTTTGTTTGTCCATGAGATTTGATGTAGAGAATCTATAAGGGAGATGATTTTTAGCATACTGGATTTCAAGAAGAGAGTTGATGGCATGCGATGAGGGAATAGATGTGTATTGGAGGTAATGGCATCTATTGAGTTTTCTGAGGTGAAGTTCAATGGGGATGAGGCCAGCAATGGCCTCCATGTCTTCCATGGGTGACATGCAAAAGGCACCTATGATCCACAAGGCCGCTCTTCTCTGCATTTTCTTTAATTCAGTTAAGTTCTTTACTTTTGGTGCACTCTTGAAGTACCACAGTTGAAAACCATATAGGGTGATGGGTAGAACACAAGTTCTATACAGTAGACATTTCTGGCTTAGGAGAATACCACATGATGAGTTGCCCAATAACTTTATTGCATTTAGTGTTGATAGGCACTTTGTGGCATAGTAATGGACATGATGTTGAAGTGTTAGCTTTTGATCAAAGAAAAAGCCCAAGTATCTCCATATTGGTTTGGGGTGGAGGATGGGTCCCCCTACTGAGGTGAGGTCAAGAGATAGGTTTGGGGGGTGCTGTGATCTCATAAAGTGCATGACTTTGGATTTGCCATGCTCCATGACAAGACCCACAGAGAGAATGTTGGACATGATGTTATAACTACATAAAAGAAAAACAGAAGACAAGTCATAACTCTTCTCCTGGGAAATTAAAAGTCCATTGTCAACAAAAGAGAGAATATCAGAAGGAATTTCTTTATTGAGACTTTTAATTCTTTTTTTGAATGTTTTTATAATTAGCACCATGTAAATGGCAGATAATATAGGGGAGAGAGCTGATCCCTGTTCTACTCCAATATTCAATAGGAATGAAGGTGATAAAAAACTGTTCCAGGCATATGTAGTGGATCTGCTTGTATAATAACTGTTGAAAAAGTTTATGATATTAGTACAAAGACCTGCTTTCTTTAAACAAATAGATAGGAAATTGTGGTTAAGAGAGGCAAAGAATTGTACAATGTCAAAGGCAACAATGCTCATGTGATATCGTTTGAGCCATCCTACCCTGATGAGGTGAGTCAGGTAAAGACCTGCATTGATTGTTGCCCTTTACCTGATACTGCCTAATTGGTTTGGGTCCAAGAATCCATTTGATACCATGTGGAACTGTAGCCAATTACTGATTACCTTCTCTATGAGTTTGCCTGTTGTATTGAGGAGGACAATAGGACAAAACAATTTGGGGATATTGTAGTTGTCCTTGTTTGGTTTTGGAATGACAATTGACTTGGATTCCTTGAACTACAATGGCCAGAACTCTAGTGTCATGACTTGGCAAAATAGCAAAGTCATTATTTATATTCTTTTCTTTTTCTTTTCTTTTAGTTCTCTAGAGATTGGATGCATGGGATAGTTAGGTGGAAAGGAACATGTAGGATACTATAAATAGTAGTAAATAGTGAAAAATGTAAGTAGTGTACAGTAATTGAATAGGAGCTCTAATGAGTTCTCCTTATTAACTTAGACTAGGAGTGGGACTAAGTCATTGTGGCTGCATTCTTATATCTAGGATAATATATGCATTAGCAATTTGTATGAACTTCCTAAGACATTTATCGTCAGCAATAATGGGTTTAATATGCCTCCAAGAGACATAATCTGGGCCAGGGGAGAATAAGGAGAAGTATTTAGCAATTGCATCTCTGAATTCTTGGGCTGTGAATAGAGACCACTCAATATTGTTGCACTGGGGAATTTCATTCAGGAATCTGTAATCAATGGGTCAGTTCTCTGCTGTGTTGTATGATCTGTATAGGGCATTCCATAGGGAGTCTAGATCAGTATAGGGTTGTCCTTCAAATAAGATGGTTTCTATGGCTGGGGGCATTTTCTTCTTTACCTAGCTCATGAGATCCCACAGTCTCTTGTTAGATGATATAATTTCATGGATCTTGTTGTCAAAGAAATCCCTCTTTGCTGTTCAGATAGCAGTTTTAAACTACTTCCAGCTTTGAAGGTCACCTTGCTCATGATATTTGTGAAGGCAATTAGTACAACTTTGATTCCACCACTCCTTAGAGTATTTTGTGATACATTTTGTTTTTGAGTGTCTTGTCCAAGCTTCACCATAGATTTCAGCTAGCTTATTTGCACACCTCTGAAGGTTTTCTTGGCTTAATAGCTTACTCATATCAAGTCTTCTGATTTTGTTCTTGATTGACTCAATGAACTCCTTCTCCTTATCACTGTTTTTCTTTATTGTTTGAGTGGTGATGTCAATATTTTCTTCCTTAATTCCAACTGTTATGGAGAGTAGAACATGGTCTAATAGCTTATGGCTTTCTGGGTGTAAGGTGTGTCTACCAAAGCCTTGATTATTCAGTGCCATGAACACTAAATCTAAAACAGAATTAGTATCCCTTCTGTTATCTGCAAACCTCATTGGTCCTGAATTTAACAGATGTGATAGCTCTAGACCTAGACTGTCAGCAATTGTTAGTAGGTCTTTAGTGTGGACAGAGTGGTAATGGATGTTTGGGTTCCAATCACTGTCTCTGATGTTGAAAATCACCTGTCATGATAAGAATATTCTCTATATCTCTTATGTTGTTCTATAAGATCCTGATAGCTATCTGATTGCTGTCTGAGTAGATGTTCAAGATGAAATTGATGTCTTGACTGTTATAAAAGGATAGGAGGTTGATGTCTCTGTGCTCAATAATATCAGTACAAAGCAAAAATCTAAGACACGATATTCTTTTGTTAATGTATGTGACAACTCTAGGGTAGTTGTTTTGTGAGAGGTCTTTTTGAATGAATTGCGACTACTCCAGATGGCTAGGAGTTCTGTATATGGGATCGCCTTTGGGATCCATGTAACTCAGGTATTGTCTAATGAGGAATCTTGGGAGTTCCTGAATAAAAAACTATATTTGCAATATTTTTTTGTGCTTCAAGAATAATATCAGTTAGAATTTTATTTTTTCTAACATTTTGAGAAAAGATTTTTAAAGAATATTTGCTTAACATGATTTGGGACCGTCTACAGCTGAGCAAATTGAGTTAGCCCTGATTTCTCAGAGTTCTTGAGTTTTCTTGTTATGCCATTGACGATCAAACCTATGCTTCCAGAATAGACATTCACAGCTGTCTGCTTGGTGGTCCCCCTTGCAGTTTAGGCACTTGAAGGAGTGAGGACATAGCTCTCCTTTCTTTGTTTCAAGCCTTGGTGGATTTGTTTTGAAGTTTGTTTTGCAACACCATGCTATATCCCTGTGGTGTTCCAATTTGTAAGGACCACTATATTTTTGGCACTTTGAGCTATGTGCTTAGTATGCAAAAGTTATATGTCCCCATTTCCAGCAATTCTTGTACTGAGAGATGTCTAGATTTATATTAGTGTCTCTTACTGTGGCAATAAACCTCCTGATGTTGAAGCTTCTTTTTATTATTTGCTTTGCCTTAGAGCCATTCTGTAAGTCCTATATATCAACCCAGATTACCACCTAATCTGATTTGGGTGATACCTTGATGATGCAGGCCCTAGATGCTAGTGTGACACCTAAGAATATGTATGAGTTTCTGATGACCTCCTTGATAATGTTCTGAGTAATAGGTTTAGCTTCATCATTGAAATATGGAATGCCCAAGATTTTGAGGTATGACTTGGACTAAGGAAGTCATGCTGTATTGATGTTGTCCTGGCTAATACTTTCAACATTAGTAAAGTAGTTGTTCATGACCTTTAAGTCTAAGGGATTAGCAACTTTGTTTGTCATGATAGTGATACTCTTGTTGTTGAGTCTTATGAAATCTACCACTATATCTGATTTTGTGTTTTTGAGAAGTCTGTTGACATTAGTGATGTGGAAGTCAGCCTTGCTAGCCAATATCTCTGCATTTTCCTTATTCATTGGAATTATTATCTGCTTTCTAGACAGTCCCTTAGTGGTCATGTTTACCTTTCTCCTCTTGCTCATAGGAATATCATTGGCAATCTTGTTGATCTCCATGATCTTGTTGGTAGGGAGTTTTGGGAATACCTCCTTGATCTTGATAATGTTCTTAACATTGTTCTTGGTGGCTTGAGCAAACAATTTCCCCTTACCATGGTATTTAGATTTAGCAAGTACACTTGCACTTGGTCTTGGTGGGACTGGAGAAGGGACCCTAGAGATAGTAATAGCCTTATTATTGATAACCTTTTGGACTGTGTTTTTGCTTCTGTTGAAGTTAGCCAAGATGCATTGCCTAAATGAATTACCATTGGGATTTGCTTTAATCTTGTTCCATTCTGATTCATAAATGGCTGAAATGAGTTCCCATACCACATATCCAAACTGGTTGATCTGGAAAATGTCCATTTCTGTTTTGTCACTAAGGGCCTCTGCTTGATGAATTTGGCAATCCTTTGCAGGGAACAAGCAATTTTCTTTGTGTCTCCATTGAGGAATTCATTAGTACCAAATAGGGAAATGGCTGAGAAGTTTCCATCCCAAAGAAGCAGGTCTGTAGGTTGGTTGTCCTGATAGGGGATGGCCAAGAGTTCCAAATCGGGAGTTGAGACTGCAGTTCTAGCCTCATCATTGACATGTGTTTGGCATGAGGTTTGCATGCCTTCTTCCAGGGGTATGCTGTGAGCTCCCTGACTCTGCTGGTGCTCACCCTCAACTTGCTCAGCCCAGTCCATCTTGTTGGACTGGGTCTGTACTCTTTCAGCATACTCTACGGATGAAGAGGATGCGTATGATTCCATTGAGGAGTCTCTTTGTTGGTTATTTCCAGGTTCTAGGGGACGACCCCTGGAGTAGTCTTGTTCGATGTTCATGGAGCTGATACCTTTGAGTCTGTTGATATGTTGTTGAGTTTGTGTAGGCTGAGGGATAGAAAAATGGAATGTATTCGCTGTTTCACTACTGGGCACTACCATTCAAGATGGTGGTACGAGTGAAAGAAGCAATCGACAGGTAGGTTGTATGCCAGACTCGATATAAGGGCAATTTGAAATAATTATCGATTTGAGGATAAGAAGACAGAGGGGTGCATAAGTTTATCTGTGAGATCATTGCAATTACAATAGTCCGCACATTATCGGAGCTTTGTTCGCACGTTTGCGCAATCTGTCTGGGAAATTCATTGATCAGAAGTCCTCTGCCAAGCCGCATTTGTAATATCTTTTGTCATGCATCCGGCTCCGCATTACTCATCCAGAAAGTATATAAGTATGCTTTGGGCTCATTTATCGCGAACAGCAGAATGCCAAAGACATACACCCATATCTTTGATACTCCCGTTTACAAGGCGGACGTTACTTTGAACACTGGGTGCGTGGTCGTGGTCTACGCCAGTCATATATTCACGTTGCTTCTAGTTTGTTCATCGATGGGAAATGGGTAGATCCTGTAGAAGGACATACCCTCGAGTGCGTTCCTTGCTTATTGCTGCCTGACAAAACTTATTTTGGTGTCCAGTGTCATCAACCCAGGTAAGTGATGGCTATAGACCAAAGACAAATAGCTCTTACACGCTCAGCTACGGAGAAGGTCATCACGTCCGTGGCGGCAGCATCAGCGGCGGACATTGATCTTGCTGTTGATGCGGCGGAGAGGGCGTACCGGACCTCATGGGGCCTTAAAGTTCCCGGTGCTCAGCGTGGATGACTCTTGGCCAAGTTTGCGGATCTCATAGAGAAGTACGGGGGTGAACTTGCTGCATTGGAGTCCTTGAATGTCGGTGAGTACCAGTATCTGATCAATATATTGTCATATATTTTTGGTTTGTAGGAAAGACATATTACAATGCGAGGAACATGGATGTAAAGAATACCGTCGCCACGATTAGGTATTTCTCCGGATGGGCAGATAAAATCACCGGCAAGACAATAGAGACTACGGAAAACAAGATGGCATATACTAGGCAGGAGCCCTTTGGCGTTGTTGTAAGTTTGCTCTTCATTCATTCACACCCTAAGCTCAGTGCTTACAATGTCTCAGGGTTGCATCTTGCCCTGGAATGCCCCTCTTGTATCCTTTTCCTTTTCTCTTCCTGGACTGTGTCTCTGAACGTCGTTATAGGTCATGGCATCGTGGAAATTGGGTCCCGCACTTGCGACCGGCAACACTGTCGTTCTCAAGCCCTCCGAAATGACGCCCTTTACTGCACTCCGGCTGGGAGATCTACTCAATGAAGCAGGTTTTCCTCCTGGCATGGTCAACATCGTCAACGGTCAAGGTATGAGACCTCATTGAGTTGTCATAACACTTTATTGGCTGTCGGTAAACTTCAGGACCTATCACCGGAGCTGCCATTGGTGCACACCCCAAAATTCGGAAGGTGGGACTCACGGGAAGTCTTCTCACGGGAAGAAGGCTCCTCAAGGCTTCCGCCGAGACAAATTTGAAAGTAGTTTCACTCGAGTTGGGTGGGAAGAGTCCCACTATCATCTTCGATGATGCAGACTTCGAGCAAGCATTGAAGTGGGCAACTAGGGGGATCTTGTATGTTTTCCTCTCTATTCCCCCCCAACTCACATTGATCATACTTGTGGGACAAGTGCTAACATGGGCCAATCATGTACTGCTGGCTCTCGAATTTTCGTCCAAGAATCTATCTACCCAGCCTTCCTCGAAAAGTTCACTACTCTCGCCAAAGATCTCGCAGATCACACTGGTTCACCATTTGATCCTGACACTCAACACGGTCCCCAAATATCGCAGACGCAGTTTAATCGTGTCATGGGATTCATTGCTTCTGGAAAGCAGGAAGGTGCAAAAGTTGTTATTGGTGGAGAGAGGCATGGACAGGAGGGATACTTCATCAAACCTACTGTGTTTACTAACGTGCACCCAAAGATGAGCATCATGTAGGATGAGATTTTTGGACCTGTTTGTTCGATCATCAAATTCAAAACTGAGGAGGGTAAGCATTAGATATTTTATCTCGAATTGATTATTAATAGATCAAATGCGTCCCTCAGAGGTACTTGAAATCGCAAATGATGTCGCGTATGGATTAGGAGCGAATGTCTTCACCGAAAACTCGAGTAGGGCAATCAGGGTCGCAAATCATCTCGAGGCTGGAAGTGTTTTCGTAGGTTGATGAAATCTGTATCTTAGATTCGCTTGACATGTTGGACTTTGTAGGTGAACTGTGCGCAGCATGCAGAAATAAACGTTCCTTTCGGTGGATACAAGCAGTCGGGCATCGGACGTGAACTAGGGGAACACGTAATCGATATGTGAGTATCAGTGCCCTTCTCTATTACAGTTATGACTGAGTGGTGTTTAGGTACACTCAAACTAAGGCTGTGCACATCAACATAGGGTTAAAGTTATGAAAATGTATGGAGATGGCTGACTGAGTTAGGGATGTGTTCATATGTAAATTGTATCTTGGGATGGGATCAACTTTGAGATTTTGTGATTCATTGCATATGGTATGATGACATGAGGATCAGCAGCAGTGAATACCATTACCCTTGACTCAGGTCAAGGGTAGAGTCAAGGGTAAGCACTAATGATTATTCTTTATCCTTGTCCCTATTCCTACTTATTCTTGGAGCACACTCATTTTATGGGACTGTTCTACCTTTGAGGGTACACTTTACCCTTGGTCCAAAGGCAAGACGTCATATCCACAATCAGACATAAGGTCACTTTATATTTTCTTTTCTTTTGTTTCTTTTCAGTTATGTTATTATGAGGCTTTCACCTGTGCCTTTGGCATAAGCTTTAGCATCTACTAATTCTGAGTAGTGATAAGTATACTCATATCTGAATTATATTGTTTTTTTATTTCCTTATCACTCAAATCCTAATATCACTCAAAGGATTACTCAAGTCTTTTTTTAAAAAAAATCATATGGTGCTATCATACTGGACAGCCAATTTAGGCAATAGAAGTGACATTTTTTACAATACCATGTTATAATTCAACTTGAGAGAAGAGTCTAACTCCCCAGATATAACCACCAGATGTCCAGTTGTGAACTCATGTACACCACTCAAGTAGCAGAGTAATAGCTGCAGCCACCACTATCCAGACCTCACAGAAACAGCCCAGACAATTCCAGGTCATATCTATAACTGAACTCTCCTTTAGAAGTGCTCTCAAGAGTAAACAGAACCTTAGGGAATCATAATGACATTATGTCTCAGTGGTCATCAACCTCTAAGGAATCTGTTAAGCAATATTATCAGATCAAGGCTATCATTTCTAATGGCCACCTATAATTAGAACCAGAAAGAATGACCTCTTGAGAAGACACCAATAACCTATAGAAAAAGCTGTACTAGCAGAGAAGCATAGATACAAAGGTAGAAGAAGAGATTAGTAATATAAGGACTTGTAATGAAGTATATTCTGAAAAGTTCTTTTACATTTCATCATTTCTTCTTATTTATTCCTAATTGTATTCCAAAATAATATGCTTTAGCCATCATCTTCATTTTATTAAAATTTTCTCCTAGCAATATATAAAGAGATACCCAAAATTTGTTTATTCTACAGTAAATAGTTGTACACTTGTCTCATACATATAGTGTCTACTTGTAAGCCCTAAGACCAGTCATTTCTGTCTGGCCTTAGGTATATATACTCTCTGTACCTCTTCTTGTCATGACTTGGCCAAAACACCTAAGTCATTTATTTCTATTTTCTTTTCTTTTCTTTTCTTACCTAAGTAGGTTGTGACATAGTGTGACAGAAGTAATGATGATATAAGGTGATATATGACATGTTATGTGATGGAACATTCTAGAAGGTCATGTGATTGTGGGAGATAGGTGCACAAACCAAGTAGTAAATGTATAAGTAGTGTACAAGAAATAAATAGAAACTCTATTGAGCTCTTCTTATTAATTCAGGTAAGAAAGAGTTCTAAGTCAACATGACTAAGTTCTTATACCAGAACTTGATACCCCTATTCCAGGCATTGCTCATCACTGAGCCCTACCACTAAAACTTATTCTTTATCATCCTTGGCCACTGGTCATTGTGACTAGTAGCCACCAATCATCAGGTGCAAGGGGACTTTCTTGTTAGTTAGAAACAAGCAGTAGCAAGGTAGCCCCTACCTAGGCACTGTCTTAAGACCTAACCTTACCTTTGGGTAGTGGTGTTCATAGCATACTTGTATACTTTCCAAACTCTTAGAACTTTGTACTAAAGTCACATTGTAGGCTGTACACACAGGAGAATAGTGTTTATCCCTTAAGGAGATATTGCTAGAGTAAGAATCTCCTTCTTAGGAGTGATCATCTAACTATAGTACCAGGGAAGAGTCAGTAGGAAAGTAGGAGTCTAGCTAGGTAAAGGTCTTGCGCCTCAGTAGACATAGCATTAAGTAAGACCAAATCCTATCCAACTTTTTCAATACCATATCTCTTCAACAATACAATCAACTCATGAGCAGTATACTCAAACAAAAAAAAACTCTCGCTAAGTTAAGGGCAGAATTAGAAGGAAAAGAAGAGAGGAAGTGTTGGAGATGTAAGAGGTTTGGGCACCTGGCCTATAACTACAGGAACAAGGGAGAAGAACAGAAGAGGAAACTAGTTTCCCAGAATAAGTTTGAAGTACTGGCAAGTAGGATAATGATGCAAGATGTAAGAGGAGAAGTAGAAATAAGACAGTAGGAAGTGAGAGAGAAAGTACAATGTTTCAGGTATTGGGAAACTAGACACTTTAAATGAGAGTATCCAAATATTGAGGTCAAAAGGCAAAGGAAGAGAGAGGAGAAGACAGTGCATGTGATAAGGCCACAAGATATACAGCAAAAAAAGAGACCAGCATGTTCCTTATGGAAAAAGGTGTAGGAGTATAGCAGTGCACAGGGTATGCCCCCAAGAAGTGCAGCACTGGAGGAGAAAGGATAGAGCACAAGGTGAAAAATAGTAACATATATGAAGTGTGGAGGGTACAAGTACAAAGGGACAAAGACCTAGGATAATTGTAAACAAGGATTCATCTCTGGAGAGCAGTTGAAGAATATATGGTGTGATGACTACCTAAAGGCATGGAAGTAGAGGAACACAGAAGAAGAGGCAGGTAAAGGAACAAAAGTAAGATGTACAGAGTATAGAAGAAAGAATACAGTATGTGAAAAAGAGAAAAGACAAATCTTATATCCAGAGTGTAAAATAGAAAAGAAAGCACTATGGTAGAACTGGAGGGTGGCAACATACCCTGAAAAGGGAAAAGTACAGCAAGATGGTGCATAAAGTATGTCTCCAAAAGACATAGCAAGAGAGAGAGGTAAGCAAAGGGATGTAAGGAGAACATTTGAATTGTTGAAAGAAGTATAGATAAATATAGGGATAGAGAAAACAAATACCCATGAGGGGATATTAGTGAAGACATTGTTGGACAGTGGTGCCATAGGAATGTTCATGGACAAGAAGTTTGCAACAAAGCACAGCTTTAGACTACTAAGGTTAGAGAAGCCATTACAAGTAAGAAATATAGATGGCATATCAAATAGTGAAGAAGCAATTACACATAAAGTAAAGGTCAACATATATTACAAAAGTCATGTGGAAAGAATAAAGATGGATATATACAACTTGAGGAAAGTAAGTGTGATATTGGGCATGCCATGGCTATAGGCCCATAACCTGGAAATTAATTGGGAAACCAGGGAAATAAAGATAATAAGATGCCCACCACTATGTAGGAGAAATAATAAGATAAGGGAAAAGAAAGAAGTAAAGAGGGAAAGACAAGTAATAACAATAGAAAAAGAAAAGATAGTTAGATGGGCAGTAAATGAAAAGAAAAACTAGAAAAAAGAGAAGAAAGTTAAAGCAAACCACAAAGAGATAAAAGAAATAGTCCCTTAGAAATTCTCAAAGTGGAGAAAGGTATTTGGGAAGGTAGAATTGGAGAGGATGCTAACAAGAAAGATTTGGGATCATGCAATAGATCTCAAAAAAGACTTCAAATCTCAGAAAAAGGGAATATACCTCTTATCGAAAACAGAGAGAGATAAAGTTCAAAACTTTGTGACAGACCAACTTAGGAAAGAGTACATTCAACCATCAAAGCCCCCACAAATGTCACCAGTTTTCTTTGTCAGAAAGAAAAATAGGAGCAAACATATGGTTATAGACTACCATAGATTAAATACACAAACTGTGAAGAATAATTACCTGTTGCCATTAATAACAGACCTAATCAACACAATGGGTGGTAAGAAAGTATTCACAAAAATGGATCTATGATGGGGCTTTAACAATATGAGAATCAAGGAGAGGGATGAGTAGAAGAGAGCATTTACAGTATATATAGGGTCCTTTGAACCAATGGTCATGTTCTTTGGGATGACAAATTCACTAGCTGCATTCCAGGCAATGATGAATGAGATCTTGAGAGACCTGATAAATAAGGGAAAAGTAGCTGCATTTGTAGATGATATCTTAGTAGGAACAGAGAATGAGGAAGAACATGATGAGATTGTAAAAGAAGTATTAAGAAGGTTAGAGGAAAATGGCTTGTATATCAAGCCAGAGAAATGTGTATGGAAAGTAAGGAGGGTTGGGTTTCTAGAAGTAGTAATAGGGCCTAATGGCATAGAGATAGAAAAAGAAAAGGTAGATGAAGTATTAAGTTGGCCAATACCAAAGAATGTCAAAGATATTAGGAAATTTTTGGGCCTTGCAAATTACTACAGAAGGTTCATTAAGGACTTTGCAAAAGTGGCTAGACCAATGAACATGCTCATGAGAAAGGATGTAAAGTGGTAGTAGGGAGAAAAGCAAGAGCAAGCCTTTAACGAGCTCAAGAAAGTCTTTACAACTAGACTAGTATTAACAGCCCCTAACCTAGACAAAGAGTTCAGGGTAGAGGTAGATATATTGAATTATACCACTAGAGGGATACTATCAATAAAGTGTTCTGACAAATTATGGAGATCAATCATTTTCATTTCCAAATCTCTAAGTGATATAGAAAGGAACTATGAGATATATGATAAGGAGATACTAGTAGTAGTCAGAGGCCTAGAAGCATGGAGGCACTTCCTGGAAGGGACAACAACAAAGTTTGAGATCTGGACAGATCATAAAAATCTTGAATACTTTATGAATATGAAGGCACAAAAGTTAAATTGTAAACAAGCTAGATGGACACTGTACCTATCAAGGTTTGACTTTATGCTAAAATATGTTCCAGGAAGTAAGATAGAGAAGGCAGATAGTTTGAGTAGAAGGCTAGACTAGGAAGTGGGGATAGAGAGAGATAACAAGAATAAAGTATTAGTAAAACCAGAGTGGCTTAAAGTCAGGAGAACAGAGATGATGGAGGTTGTAATAGAAGGAGTAGATTTATTAGAAGAAGTAAGGAAGTCAAAAGTCAAAGATGATGAAGTGATAAAAGTAGTTGAAGAAATGAAACAAGCAGGAGTAAAGATGTTAAGAGATAAAGAATAGAGAGAAGTAGATGGAATAATGTATAAAGAGGGTAAGATATATGTACTAAAAGATGAAATGTTGAGAGTAGAAATAATTAGGTTACACCATAATATGCCTGTAGGAGAACATGGAAGGCAATGAAAGATGGTAGAACTGGTCACCCAGAACTTCTGGTGACCAGGAGTAACTAAAGAAATAAAGCAATATATGGAGGGGTATGATGCCTATCAGTGGAACAAAAACCACACAGAGCAACTAGCTAGCAAACTAATGCTAAATTCTATCCCAGAGAGACCTTGGACACACATATCAGCAGATTTCATCACTAAGCTGCCACTAGCTCAAGGATACAATACAATATTGGTAGTAGTCAATAGACTAACAAAAATGGTTTACTTTACTCCTACTACAAAAAGGACATTGGCAGAAGGATTAGCAAGATTGTTCAGAGACAACATATGGAAACTACATGGTCTTTCTAAAAGTATCATATCTGATAGAGGACTGCAATTTGTAGCAGACTTAATGAAGGAGCTGAATAGAATGTTGGGGATTGAAAGTAAAATATTGACAGTGTTTTACCCTTATACAGATGGACAAACAGAGAGGGTTAACCAAGAGCTAGAGCAGTACTTGTAGATGTTTCTAGACCATAGACAGGAACAATGACCAGATTGGTTAGGAATGGCAGAGTTTACCTACAATAACAAGATGCACTCTAGTACTAAGACATCGCCTTTTAAAGCAAATTATAGGCAAGATCCCAGGATGGGTTTTGAGATGAGAAAGAAAGGGAGGTATGAAGGAGCAAAGAAATTTGTAACAAAGATGAAAGAAATTCAAAAAGAGGCAAAAGCAGCACTGAAGAAAACATAGGAAAAGATGAAGAAATATGCAGATAAAAAAAGAGCAAAAGTAGATGAATATAAAGTGGGGGACTTAGTAGTGCTAAGTACAGAGGATCTAAAGTACCAGATAGTAGGAAAGTGAATAGAAAAGTTGACAGAGAGGTTTGTAGGATCTTACAGAATCAAGAAGATCATATCATCAAATGCAGTAGAGTTAGAACTACCTAGTACAATAAAAATTCATCTGGTAGTCAATATTAGTGGAATACAAAAGTATGTAGGACAAGTAGAAGAGTAGAGAAAGGAGCAATCTGCTCCAGTAGTTATTGAGGGAAAAGAGAAATAGAAAGTAGAGAAGATATTGAACAAATGATAGATTAGAGGGAAAGACAAGTATTTAGTATGGTGGAAAGGATTTATGGTGGAATCAAATACTTAGGAGGGAAAAGAGAACTTAAGAAATGTGAAAGAGGCAGTTGAAGAATTCAAGAGAGAATATCATAGGGATGTGAAAGATGTAAGAAGGAAGAAAACAAAAGGATATTCACAAGGGAAGAGTTACCTGGGAGATTTACAGTAAGAAAATTATTTGGGTGGCCAGACAAGAGGTATGATGAGGAATATTGGGAAAGGCTTGAAAGAAATTGGAGAAGATAGAAGAGAGAACAAGTTAGAGGTAGAAGAATAATAGAAATGATCAGAGAAGAAGAAGAAATTGAGCAGGAAGAGTCAGAAATTAGAGAATGGACAGAAGAAGACAATGAGATAGAAAACCTATAGAACCTATATGATAAGCTATAAATCCTTGGGACAAGGAATCTTGAGAGAGGGGTAATATTATGACTTGGCCAAAATGCCTAAGTCATTTATTTCTATTTTCTTTTCTTTTCTTTTCTTACCTAAGTAGGTTATGACATAGTGTGACAGGAGAGTGATGATGATGTAAGGTGTCACATAACACATCATATGATAGAACATTCTAGAAGATTATGTAATTGTGGGAGATAGGCACACAGACCAAGTAGTAAATGTATAAGTAGTATACAAAAAATAAATGGAAACTCTATTGAGCTCTCTTTGTCAATTCAGATAAGGGAAAGTTCTAAGTCAGCACAACTAAGTTCTTACACTTCTCAAACATTTAATTATTAGTTATTTCTATCTGGTCTTAGTACTCAAAGACATATTTGTATATTTACTCTGTTAACTTGGTTGTACTGACTTAAATCCCACTCCTTATCTAAGTTAACAAAAAGGACTCAATAGAGTTTCTATTCAATTACTGTATACTACTTATATATTTTCCACTGTTTACCTTTATTTATAAAGTCCCACTATCATACTAGACAGCCAATTTAGGCAATATAAGTGGTATTTTTTACAGTTATAAGTTAGCTTAAGATAAGAGTCTGATCTCCCTAGATGTAATTACTAAATGGCCAGTTGTGAACTCATGTACATTACTTGAGTAGCAGAGTAGTGGCTACAACAACCACTATCTAGACCTCATAAAACTGCCTAGATACTTCCATATTCTGTTTATAGTTAGACTCTCCTCTAAAAGTACTCTCAAGAACAGCCAAAACCTTACAGAATTATAATGATATTATGTCCTGGTACCTATTAACCTCTATAAGGGATCTGTCAGATCAAGAACATCATTTTTGATGTCCACCTATAATTAGAACCAGAGAGTATGTTCTTGTCAAGAGGAGATTGAGAACCTATAGGAAGAGCTAAGCAAACAAAGAAGTATAGATACAAAGGAAGCAGAAGAAATTAGGAAAAGTAGCAGTGAGACTAGAAAGACTAGGTATAGAGCAGGAGAGAAAAAGAGATGAAGAAGGCATACTTAAGAGCAGTCTAACTCATATACAAATCTGCTTGCTATGGTCAGTCAAGAGGCTCAAGAACAGCCACATAGACTTAGAACCAAGGCAAGGAGAGAAATTAGGAAAACAAGGAACTATTGCCATATGATTAGAAGAGTTTATTTCTTATCATTCTATTTTTGCTACTTTTAGTAATTTTCTCTTTGTTTTGTTTTGTTGACCATTTGATTTGTAATCCTAATATAATACTCTAGTAGTACAGGGAGACAAAAAAAAGAAGAATCCTTACCATCCTATCCTTTGTTACTCTAGAGCTGAAAAGCTATCTTGAGTGATTAAGTCTTATTTTCTCTTTTACTTCATAAAAACTTCCCTCAAGGGGATATTCAACCTCAAAGCAGACTTAGACATTTACTTGTGCTAGGAACTAACCACTCACTATGTATCTTCAGAGTAGGCTTCCAACTGTATGGTTAGTTGAAGTATAGCTTATATGAGAGCAATAGGAGTTCTAGATAGTACTACTATATCATCTGGAGCCTGTTGTAAGGGAAGTTTCAGATTTTAGAAAGTTTTCATCATTACTATGCCATTTACCTATTCTTCTTCTCACTTTTCAATTCAAAAATTAAATAAGATAGCTAACAATACTACTAATACATCCCAAGAAAATATTCCTTTAAAAACCAGAACAAGAAGTTATTAGACTTTAGCAGTACAAAGCCAAAACCACGAAACCAGTACCTAATCCAGAACAACTATTGAGGCAACTACAGAACCCTTGACATACCCAATTCATACTTCTAACCCTTAATATAATAGATTCAATAATTTATCATATACCTAAGCTGGATTCCCCTTTGGATAACAAACCTAACCCTTTTGTCAAGGATATAACTAACAGAAATAGACTCTCTTTACAAGGACTCTTTGATATTTCTAGAAACAAGCTTCTAACAACAATCATCAAGAAACCAACTCTAGAAGATCTCCTAGAGGAAGTGTTGATTCTTTCACCTGAACTTCTTGGCAATACTTTGAACTCCTAGCAATTACAACAAAACATAAATACTCCACTACTAGTAAGAAACAACAGAACAATGCCTTTTTTACTGTATATACTACTGATACTGAGCTTGAGTGCTCCTAAATGGAATAGCCAAGCAAGAAATCTCAGGACTCATAGAACAAATATTAGCTATAACAGAGATTATTGACAAATAACAAAAATTGAGATGGCTAACAGAATATATGGATTCAGATATAAATGACCAGTAGACCAGTTTTGAGAAGTATGAGAGAGAAGACTTGTTAAATTAAGGATAAGTAGTATACAATGAGAGAGAGATAACTCATTGCAAATATACAATGTTTCTCATTACTTTCTAAACTATTTATGCTATACAAAACAATAAAATGTGAAACAAAAGGTCTAAGATACTAAACTATTCTTATGTAATATTCAACATTCTAACAAGACTGGGATAGCTTTACAAGCTATCTTAAGTCAGAATATCCAGAAATAACTATAAAAGAGCAGGATTCTATAGACTAGCTTAGACAACTTCACTGATATACTAGAAATCAACCTAGCCAAAGAGGAATGTTTATTGGATTCTAAAAGAAAATTTCTTTTTATAGCACAGAAATATTTAAAGCCTCCAGCTATAACTGAAAATATAGAATTAGTAAAAAACTTCATGCAATGCTTAAACACCAACTTCAGGAAAGCTTTGAGCTTAAGATTAAGTCTCCAGGGACAATTGAGGATGAACACTATAAAAAGAAGTCATATTGAGAATCCCTATGCCTTAGAATAAATAGTGTAGAAAGCTGTAAAGTTGGTGAATAGCAAAACCATAGCTAAAGCCTTACAATATAGTATAATACCAGCCTTAAGACTAGGGAAGATAAATCCTAACTCAAGAGTACTTGTACTATTCACTAAAGAGAAGACAAAAAAGAAAGCAAATTTATCTCTAGATTTGGAAAGTCTACAAATGGATATGAACATACTAAAGACAATATATGAGAAACAGGAAAAAGGCTAGGAACAATACAAGAAAACTATATAGAGTTTGGTTGAGAGCATACACTTGTTGGTTAATAGAAGTAGGTGTTAGAGGGAGTTCTTATCCCAGAATCAGAACAGATACCCAGGGCCTTCAAGCTTAGTACTAGCTAGAATTACCAGAAAATGCTTTTACTGCTTTGGAACAGATCATCTATTTCTAAACTATTTAGTAAAAAACAAGGATAAGTAGAAAGGATTGATACTAGTAGACAGTTTTACCATCAGATTTGCAAACAGAAATCTAATCTCTACAGATCCTAATCTACTAATCAGAGAATACATAAAGAAACACTTACTATCCTTAGTAGCAGTGATGCTCATAGGTAATCCAGACCCTGAGCTAGTAGAATTTCTGGACAGAAAAATAGAACAACTGCTACCAGAAATGGTACAGTTAAGAAATAAAGTCAAAAACCTAGAAGTAATGTTATAGAAACTACAAACAGATAGTGAACCAAAACCAGAGAAAAAGGATATGGAGGGATTTTTAAAAAAGAATGGTAGCTGAATATACTCAGTCAAAAGAAATACAGAAAAAGAAATCAAATTTTTAGAGAAATTAAGAAAGAAACTACTTGAGAAATTAGTTTGTTTTTGAGAGTTACAAGTTTTAAAGGATCCTCAAAAGAGTCAAGAAATAGAATATATCAGAGCCTAGGAGAAGTTCTAGAGTACTAGGAGTAGCAGAAATAACTTTTACTAAATGGAATGAGTTTCTATATAGAGGGGTACTAACTTAGAAGCTAGTAGAAGAGGTTTTGCCTTTACTAGCCAAATATTTCAAAAAATTCTAGAAAAAATATATACCTCCAAAGCTAAAGGCACTAATAAAGGAAGGTATCAAAGCCAAGGACATTATAAAAAGAATATTAGAGGACAATGTTATATCACTAATAATTTTCTGCAGAAAATATAATATGAGATATACTTTATACCTCTAAATTTAGTATTTGAGATCACTTTAAAAACCTTCTACAAGCCCTTAGATATATAAAGACCTTTATAAGGTCACTTCTACTAGATAATCATTAAGCTATTATTTACTTAATAACATATACCTCAAGAGATAAGACTGATGAGCTAGCATTAGGTTTCTTTAGAGATAGACTATTAGTATTCATACTCTAGAACTCAGAAATATTATGACTTGGCAAAACAGCTAAGTCAATATTTATTTTTCTTTTCTTTTTCTTTTCTTTTAGTTTCCAAAGATCAGATATATGAGATAGCTGGATAAAAAGAAACACATGGGATATTATAAATAACCATAAATAGTAGAAAATGTATAAGTAGTATATAGTAATTGAATAAGAGCTCTAACAGGTTCTCCTTGTCAACTTAGACTAAAAGGAGGATCTAAGTCAGTATAACTTAATCCTTATACCAGAACTTGTTTTTATTACTCTAGACACTGCTTGTAATAACTAACTAAGTGAGATGCTTAACTAGAGGCACTCAACATTTGAGAGAACAAAGAGAACTTAATGGAGTTTCTGTTGGATTCAACTATTTACTTATATACATTCTCTATTTGCTACTATATATACTTAGTCACTATTCTATGATCCTTCTAGAAGATTCTATCATATCACATGTCATATGACTCTCTTATCTAATCTTATCTTCTTGGATCTCTGTTCTATAAATAGATTCTTGTCCATTTGTTTGTTTAATTATAATATAAGCTCATATAAGGATCTAGCTGAGATGACTTAATCCCACTCCTTATCCAAGTTGACAAGGAGAACTTGATAGAGCTCTTATTTAATTATTGTATACATATTTTTTCTGAATATTTTTTTACATCTATTTAACAGATTTATTACCTCTCTTCTTAAAGGCAAATTTCATTAAAAAGTAAATTTTTAGTAATTTAAAAGGGGAAACAAATAATATTAGAATACTTATACATTTTACTACTAGTCTGTGCATCTATCTCCTATAATTATATAACCTTCCATCACATGACATGTTATATACTATCTACATCACATCCATTGTCACAACTATGTCACATTGTCACACTTTTCACAACAGGAAAAGAAAAAGAAAAAAAAAACAATAATGACTTCGACTTTTTGGCTAAGTCATGACAGTCCACAATGTCTGAAATCTTGTTTTGCTTATGTTAAGTCATGATACTGCTCATTACAGAGCCCTGCCACTACTTACTCTTATCTCATCCTTGGTATGCTAATCATTGTGATCAGTAATTACTTTGACATAGCTGGGTCCTAGGCTTAAGGAAACTTGTCAGCCAGTTAAGAACTGACAGTAATAGGACAGTACTATACCCAAGTATTGTTTTCAAGACCTGACCTTGCAATTAGGTGGTATTGCTTAGTAGATTACTTGTATCCCTTTTCTAATATGCAGAGGAATAGTGTCTACTCCTTAAGAAAGTACTACTAGAGTAGGGATTCTCTTCTTAGAGGTGATCATATAATTTTTTGATTAGGACAGTAGTTAGTAAGACAGTAGGTATCTAGCTAGGTAAAGGTCTTGTACCCTAGTAGACACAAATTTAAGTAAGACAAACCCTTTATTTGACTATGCTAGGGACAAATTGCTATGTTTTTAACACAATACAACCATCTTATGAGCAGCATGCTTAGCCAAAAGTAAGCTTTTGCTAAGTTAAGGACAGAACTAGAAGGAGAAAAGAGGAGGAACTATTGGAGCTATAAGAGGTTTAGACACCTGGCCCAAAACTACAGGAATAAAGATATAGAGAAGAAGGGAAAGTCAATTCCCCAAAATAAGCTTAAAGTATTAGTGAGTAGAGTAATAAGGTATAGCATAAGAGGAGAAGTAGAAGTAAGACAGTAGAAGGTAAAAGAGAAAGTACAATACTTTAGGTGTTGGGAAATGGAGCATTTCAAATAGGAGTGCCCAAACATCGAAGTAAAGAGAAAAAGAAGAAGCAAAGAAGTAGCATATATAGCTAGTCCATGAGAGGTGCAGCAAAGATAGAGAAAGCCAGTGCAACTCTTATGGATAAAGGTGTAGGAATATAGTAGCACATAGGGAATACCCCTGAGAAGCACAGTACTAGAAAAGAGAGAATGGAGTATAAAGTGGGAAGTAGTAACATATGTAGAGTGTGAAGGGTACAAGTATAAAGAGATGAAAACCCAGGAGAATTGTGGGCAAGGATTTGTCTCTAGGAAACAATTAAGAAATATATAGTGTAGAGACTGCTTAGGAGCATGGAAGTAGAAGCAGAAAGAGAAACAAAAGTAAGGTATACAAAGTATAAAAGAAAAGATGGTGACAGGAGAAGAGATATATGAGGAAGAAAAGAGGAAAATCTTGTGCCCAGAGTGTAAAACAGGCAAGAAGAAGCCATTGTAGAATTGAGGAATGGTGGCACATTCTAAATAGGAAAAGGTATAGCTAGAGAGAAAAGTGAACACAAGGATATGAGAAGGACCCTTAGCCTCTTAAGGGAAGTATAGCTAAATATTGGGATGAAAAAGGTGGAAATGCATGAAGGAGTATTGGTAAAGGCATTGTTAGATAATGGTGTAATAGGAATGTTCATAGACAGAAAGTTTGCAGCAGAATATAGCTTTAAATTGCTGAAGTTAGCAAAACTACTATAAGTAAAAAACTGTTAGATGTGCTCTAGACAGTCCCTCAGTAATATTTTGGTGATTACTTACTTAATAGGTCACCTGACTTGATATACAATTCCCTGTGGACTTGAAGTTGACACTCAGTCACTTATAGTTGTCCACAGGTGATAACTAGTCCTTATCTCTTCCAACTTAGTCACTTACAGTTGTCTACAGTGTTACTGAGTTGCTAGGACCTCATAACTGTCACCACTGCTCTGGTTTTATCAGAAACATAGATGGGACATCAAATAGTGCAAGAGCAATTATGCACAAGGTAAAAGTTAATGTATACTTCAAAGATCATGTTGAAAAAATAAGAATAGATGTATGTGACCTAGGAAAAACAGCAGTGATATTAGGTATACTATGGTTACAAGCCCATAATCCAAAGATAAATTAGGAAACAGAAGAGATCAAGATAACAAGATACCCACCACTGTGTGGAAGGAATATAAAGATAAAAGTGAAGAAGGAGATAAAGAGAAGGAAACAAGTGAGGATGATAGAAAAAGAAAAATTAGTTAGATAGGCAGTAGACAAAAAGGAAAACTGGAGGAGAAAGGAGGAGATTGAAATAGACCATAGGAAAATAGAGGAAATAATGCCAAGAGAGTTTCTAAAGTGGAGAAAAGTATTTGGAAAAGTAAAGTCTGAAAGGATGCTCACCAGGAAGATTTAGGATTATGCCATAGACCTTAAGAAGACATTTAAGCCACAAAAAGAAAGAATTTATTCTCTATCCAAGGATAAAAGAGAGGAGGTTCAGAAATTTGTGACTGAGCAATTGAAAAAGAGATATATTTAATCATCTAAATCCCCTCAGATATCACTGGTATTCTTTGTAGGAAAGAAGGATAGGAGCAAGAGGATAGTAATAGACTACTGTAGTCTGAATGACCAAACTGTGAAGAATAACTATCTATTACTATTAATCACAGACCTTATAGATATGATGGGAAGTAAGAAAGTATTCACCAAAATAGACTTACAGTAGGGTTTCAACAATATAAGAATAAAGGAGAAGAACAAGTAGAAGAGAGTATTTATGACACATATGGGGTCTTTTGAGCCAATGGTCATATTCTTTGGAATGACAAATTTACTAGCTATACTCCAAGCAATAATAAATAAAATCTTAAGGCACTTGATAAATAAAGGAAAGGTTGCTGTGTTTGTAAATGATATATTGGTAGAAACTGAAACAGAAGAAGGGCATGATGAGATAGTGGAAGAGATATTAAAGAGGTTAAAGGAGAATAACTTATATGTCAAACCAGAAAAATATGTGTAAAAGGTACAGAAAATAGAATTCTTGGGGATAGTGATTAGGCCAAATAGGATTGAGATAGAGAAAGAAAAAGCAGATAGAATACTAAGCTAGCTAATACCAAAGAATATCAGAGAAGTCAGAAAGTTTTTGGGACTTGCAAATTACTACAAGAGATTTGTCAAGGATTTCACAAGAATAGCAAGACCACTAAATATATTGACTAGAAAAGACATGAAGTAGCAGTAGAGGACTGACCAACAAGAAGCATTTGACAAAATAAAGAGAATTTTCACTACAAAACCAATATTAGCCATACCCAACTTAGACAAGGAATTCAGAGTAGAGATGGATATATCCAACCATGTAACTGGTGGAGTACTATCAATGAAATGTATAGTCAATTTGTGAAGGCTAGTGGTCTTTATTTCCAAATCGCTAAGTGACACTGAAAGAAACTATGAGATTTACAATAAGAAAATGTTGGCAGTAGTAAGGTATTTAGAGACATGGAGACACTTCCTAAAAGGAGCAACAACAAAGTTCAAGGTTTGGACCAATCACAAAAATCTCAAATATTTTATGAAAGCACAAAAGTTAAATCAAAGACAAGCTAAATAGGTATTATATCTATTAAGGTTCAACTTTGTGTTGAAACATATTCCAGGAAGTAAGATGGGCAAGACAGACAACTTGAGTAGAAGACCAGACTAGGAGGTAGGCATAGAAAGGGATAATAAAGGGAAAACACTAGTGAAACCAGAGTGGTTGGAAGTAAGAAAAGTAGAAAAGGTAGAAATAATAGTAGAAGGGGTAGACTTGCTAGAAAAGGTAAAGCAGTTAAAAGTAAAAGATAACAAAGTAGTTAGAGCAGTAAAAGAAATGAAGCATGTAAGAGTAAAGATGTTATAAAATGAGGAATAGAGAAAGGTAGACAGTATTATATATAAGGAAGAGAAGGTATATGTACTAAAGAATGACCAATTAAGAATAGAAATAATTAGGTTACATCATAATACACTAGTAGAAGATCATGGAGAATAATAGAAAACAGTGGAGTTGGTCACTTGAAACTTCTGGTAGCCAGGAATTATGAAAGAGATGAAACAATATATGAAGAGATATGACACTTACTAGCAAAACAAAATCACACAGAACAACCAGCAGGAAAACTCAATCCCAGAAAAGCCATGGACATATATTTCAGTAAACTTTATCACTAAACTGCCATTAGCTCAAGGCTATGATTCAATCTTAGTAGTAGTTGATAGATTAACTAAAATGGTACACTTTATTCCTACTACAGAGAAGACAATGGCAGAAGGACTAGCAAGATTGTTCAGAGATAATATGTGGAAACTACATAGGTTACCTGAAAGCATCATTTCTGATAGAGGGCCCCAGTTTGTAGCAAGTGTAATGAGAGAATTAAATAGGGTATTAGGGATCAACACAAAACTGTCAACAGCATTCCACCCACAAATAGATAGGCAGACAAAAAAGGTTAACCAGGAATTGGAACAATACCTTAGAATGTTTATTGACTACAGACAAAAACAGTGGCTAGACTGGTTGGGAACAGCAGAATTTGCCTACAACAATAAAGTGCACTCATCAACTAAAGTGTCACTATTTAAGGCAAATTATAGACAGGATCCCAGGATGGGTTTTGAGATAAGGAAAATGGGAAAGTATAAGGGAGCAGAAAGATTTGCCAAGAAGATGCAGGAGATTCAAGAGAAAGAAAAGATGGTCCTGAGGAGATCCCAAGAGGAAATGAAAAAGTATACAGATAGGAAAAGAAAGAAAGCAAATGAGTATGGGATAGAAGATTTGGTAATGTTAAGTACAAAAGACTTGAAGTACCAAATGGTAGAGAAAAGAATGGAAAAACTTACAGAGAGATTTGTAGGACCATACAAAATCAAAGAGATTGTATCAGCAAATGCAGTAGAGTTAGAACTACCCCCTACAGTAAAGATACACCCAGTAGTAAATGTGAGTAGAGTATGTAAATATATGGGGCAAGTAAAAGGACAAAGAGAGGAGAAGCTGGCTACAGTAATAATTAAAGAAGAGGAAGAGTGTGAGGTAGAGAAAATCCTAAACAAACAACAAGTTAGAGGAAAGGATAAGTACTTAGTATAATAGAAGGGGTTCACAGTAGAAGCAAACACATAGGAAGAAAAAGAGAACTTAGAAAATGCAAAAGAAGCAGTGAAAGAATTTGAAAGAGAATATTATAGAGATATAGAAGACAGGAAAATAAGGGAATATTTGCAAGAGGTGAACTACTAGGGAGATTTATAGCAAGGAAATTATCTGGGTAGACAGATAAGAAGTATGACAAAGAATATTAGACAAGGTTAAAGAGGAGATGAGAAACAGAGAAAGGAGATAGAGATGAAAAAATTGCATGAAAAAATACAAGACCAGAAACATAGAATAGAAACAAGTACTTTTAGATCAATGAGTTAGAGGCAGAAGAATCATGGAGACAATCAAGGAAGAAGAAAAAGAAATTGAACAAGAGAGATTAGGATCTAAGGAGTGAACAGAAGATGATGATGAAATGGGTAATATTTGTGATCTATATTATGAGCTATAAAGAATCCTCAGGACAAGGAACCTTGAGAGGGGTGTAGTGTTATGACTTGGTAAAAACAGCTAAGTTAATATTTATTTTTCTTTTATTTTTCTTTTCTTTTAGTTTCTAGAGACTAGATGTGTGGAACAACTAGATAGAAAAGAACACACAGGACATTATAAATAACCATAAATAGTGGAAAATGTATAAATAGTGTACAGTAATTGAATGAGAGCTCTAATGAGTTCTTCTTGTCAACTTACTTGTCAACTCAGATTAGAAGGAGGATCTAAGTTAGCATAACTCAATTCTTACAAAAAACTCTGAAAATACTTTGGAATGTTATACACTTCAAATCTAGAATAGACTTAGGTGAACATGATATCTAAATAACTGATCAAAAGTCTATCAGCAAATCATGATCATATCACTACTAACCTAAACTAAGAATTGAACAACATATATGACAATTATATAAGCTAGAATACTTGCATGTGTTTGAATTAGTTTCTAGATTAGGTTCAAAGTGGAAAGTAGCTGGTTGGAAGAACAAAAAATATTGGTAAGAAGTGGTAGTATAAAGATAAAGCAAGAGTATATAGTAGGGAACATCTAGAATCTTCAAGAATGACTTGGACTGTAGCAGACAAGGTTCTATTATAGTAGCTACATTTAAGCCAGTAACTTTCCTGAGCCACTGCTTGATTACCTCCAACTCTGCTGTAGATGCAACAAAGTTAGTAGACATAGGGACACTATTCCATGCCTTGTGCACTGACTCAACTCTCAACTTGAAGTAAGTCTCAACTAAGCCCCTGTTACAGGACTACTGCAGTAGTAGCATTGGCCACAATAATCTCTGCAGTAGGAGCATCAAGTGGGATCGACACTTGGTGCCTTGTAGGCCCATAGGTTGTTATCTTAGGTGTTCTTGAGGTACTAGGATGAGTAGTACCTCTTCTGTTAGAAGAGGTACCTGCACCAAAGCTAGACTAGTGTATAGCTAAGACCTTTTCCATAGAAAGGTCAAGGAACATGTTCCAAAGACAAAGAAGGCTCTCATACTCAGGATAAACAGAGAGTAGAGCAAACCTTGGAGTAAAATGAGCATTTCCACTGTGTGCCACTTGTAATTCAGAGGATACCTTTAATATCATTTTATGAACTGACACTAAAATGGACTTTGGATTTATTAGAAAAAAAGATTCAATTAATTATCAAAGAACTTGGGTGCCTACTTAGACACTTGGGGTATAGTAGCTATCTTTATGTAGGTGGGCTTAACAGCAGCTGTCTTGGCTGATGAAGGTGGAGGTGATGCTCTTAACACTACAGTAGAGGAAGAGAGAGCATTCTGGGAGAGTAGAGAAGGGTTAGTAGAGAAAGGGACTTTACCCTTGTTCTTGTACTTTTTGTTAGTAACAGTAGTGAAGGAAGCTTTCTCTACTACTAGTTCATCAACAGCTATCTCTACATCTGGAGATGACTCCTCAGGTAAGTTAGAATTATAGAACATTCTCATAGTCTTTATAAAAGAGAGGGTATCAGAAAGAAGTGAGATCTTAAAGCAATCCTAACCTACCACAGACATAGTCTAGAACAAATTCTATATAATAGAGCTTACTTCAAGAATAGGGGTAAACTGTTCAATAGGACAGCTTTCAATTAGGTGCTTTTGAATGAAGTGTACAATATATATTATAGGCAAAGCAAACACTTTAGTATCACTCTGTATAAAAGCAAAGTGACTTAACAAAGATGTGATATGGTGGTCACCATCCTACAAGTCACAGCTATGTGTGACATAATATGTGACAATGTTACTTGTCACTGGGTATGACATCTAAGGTAAGCTATCATAGTTATAGGTAATTAATCAATTACAGTTATGGTCACCTGTCATATTATAAGGGCTGGACCTGTACTGCTACCTCCCACAGGAGAGCATGACTTAGCTGTCCTATGGTTTATGCCATGAGGTATCAAATTGATAACAGAGAACACCTAGAGGATAGAATCCATCCTAGAGACAATGCTCCTGCTTTCCTCAGCAGCAACTTGGTCATCCCAACTCATAGAATGTATTTTCTCTTCAGGAGCAAGGGAAGAGAGAGAGCAGCAGGGAGCTAGAGAGGGGCAACTCTGTTAGAGAAGAGCTTACCTACAATGATTCTTGAGATAGTAGGTGTTCTAGGACCAGGACTGACCTCCTCTTTACTTTTCTCTTCCTCAGAGAAAGAAGAGAACTCAAGAAAGGCTTTGCTAAAGTCCTCAGTAGCAGAGACATTCCTAGTGGAGCATCTAATAGTATAATAAATATCAGAGCAACCTCTGGGATGAATGTGTTTACCAGCCCTAAAGCTGGTCTGGGAAATAAGATTGAGTGAGTTTGGAAACTCATCAATACTAGGAGAAATGGCCTAGGGACCAGGAGGACAAGTACTGAGTGCAGAAGATTTATTAAGAATATTCAACTTAACTATGGTGGTAGTTAGAGAAAAAGAAGAAATTGCTGACCTCTTTGGTCTTATATGCTCATTGCCAGTGCTTCCTGTCCCTACTCATTATTTGGACACTAATGGTTATGCTAACTCAGTCATAGACCTCATCTTTCTAGGCTTAAGCAGTACTCAGGTTTCTTATCACATTAAGTCTGATCTCAGACAACCCTCAGATCATGCCCTATTGCTAGTTAATCTCCTTATCTCACCAGAGAACACTTGTCTGAGGAAGAAGGTACTTAAGCACAGCAGTGAAAAAAAAGATACCTTTCTGTCTTCAATCACCATAGAACTACAAGCTCTCAATTTCTCTGGACTAAACTCTGTTGTTGGTCTGGACTCTATCTCTAAAGCAATCTCCAAGGTACTTTCCAATGCTAATGCTAGGACTATCACTGTCACTTCTTAGTCTAAGAAGTGGTGGAATGATAAGTATAGAAATGCACTAGAGGTTTGTAGGTGCACAAGAGCCAGAAATGACTAGTGTTTGTTTTGCTCTTCTACTAGATGTGCTAAATAATCTTTCTTTGATAACAGGATCACAGAGATTGCATCTACCAACAAATGCCCTTGGGACCTAATGAGTTGGGTCAAGTAGCATAAGTTACCTGCAGTGGAGGCTATTTAGTATCAAGGTCTCCCCTGCAATACTCTTCTTGACTTAAGGCATGCTCTTTACTTGTCTTATAATGTAGCAGCTAATTGTCCTATTCAGTTGTCTGTTCTAGATGATGTCCTTTACCTGGCCCCTTGATCATAGGTTCCTTTCTCCTTGTTGGAAATGCAGGAGGCCCTTAAGGCCTGTTCTAATGTCTCTGCTCTAGGTCCTAACCATATCACTTGATGTTATCTCAAGCATATTCTATCTGACAATACTTGTTTCTCTGGCATTCTCTCTCTGGCCAATTCCTGTATTTCTCTTAGGCACTGGCCTCACCACTTCAAGGAGTCAGTCTTTGTTATTATTCCTAAGCCAGGTAAACTAGCCTACAACACTTCTAAATCCTTCCATTCTACTGTCTTTCTCAACACACTTGACAAGCTCATTGAGAAGATGATTGCTAGATAACTTTAGTTTGATTCTGTTAAGCATGGGGTCCTTTATCCCAATCAACTTGGTGGTATTGCTCAGAGGTCTACTAAAGATGCTGGCCTCTTTCTCACCCATCTGGTTCACTCTGGCTAGACCAAAGGCCTCAAGACTAGTGTTGTTGCATTCAACATTGCACAATTCTTTTCTTCTTTAAATCACAGTATGCTCACTATGATTCTTCAATACTCTGGCTTTGCAGACTGCTTGGTTGACTTTTTCTCTGATTATCTTGTAGGTAGATCAACCTAGTCATTCCTCTAACCACCACTATGGTTAAATCAGATAATCCTAGTAAATCTTCTATACTTAGTGCTTGTCCCCCTAGTCCCCAAGCCACTTCCCCCAGTATTGGTGAGTCTCCAGACTCACTCAATCTTATTTCCTAGGCTAGCTCTAGGGCTGGTAAACATGTTCATCCCAGAGGTTGCTCTGATGTTTGTTGTACTGTCAGATACTCCTCTAGAAGTGTTTCTGCTGCTGAGGACTCTAGAAAAGCCTTTTCTGAGTTCTCTTTTTCCTCTGAGAAGAAGGAAAGCAAGAAGGAGATCAGTCCTGGTCCTAGGACATCTATTGTCTCAAGGATCATTGCAGGCAAGCTCTCCTCTAATAGAGTTGTCCCTCTCCAGCTCTCTGCTACTCCCTCTCCCTCTGCTCCTGAAGAGAGAACACATTCTATGAGTTGGGATAACCAAGTTGCTGCTGAGGAGAGCAGGAGAGTTACCTCTGGGAATCAATTAAAAAAATATTAAAATCAGATAAAGCTTCTTTCAAACTATCAGATAATCCAAAATTAGTTAAATTTTTTAAATAAAAAGCATAAATTACAACCTAAATTGAGATAATATTTTCTAAAAACTAAAGCACAAAAATGTTTACTTTAAATAGTTAAAATATTAATAAAATATTAATAAATATATACCTATTAAAATAAAAATGAAATTATAGATAAAATAAAAATAGAAATTTATGCCTAGCAGAAGAATACAAATCCCCAAAGTCTCAGGTGGTAAAAGACCACTTTTAATAGCTTTTGGATATTTGACTTGTCCTTATTCTGTTTTTTAAAAAAATAATTTTATTTTTTATTTTTGTTCAAACTTTAAATTGGGAGTTGTATATGATAAGGTTGACAAACTTGATACTCGTGACCCAGTCTCAAGATAAAATGTATAAATCATTTGAAGATTCAATAATTTTAATAAAAAATCAATTATATACTATACAACAAACCGTAAATTATATCTGGTTAAGTTTTTATTTTAGGTTAGGTTAGGGGTTAGGTTAGGGTTAGGGTTAGGGGTTAGGGGGTTAGGGTTAGGGTTAGGTTAGGTTAGGGTTAGGTTAGGGTTAGGGTTAGGTTAGGTTAGGTTAGGTTAGGGTTAGGGTT
>Ga0153939_1000021_pt1 | contig 58172 bp, 55 predicted proteins | sample TSNJ023MetaG_FD_104734 | JGI IMG/M metagenome (GOLD analysis project Ga0153939, IMG submission 104734) | Attine ant fungus gardens microbial communities from New Jersey, USA - TSNJ023 MetaG | ecosystem: Host-associated > Fungi > Mycelium > Unclassified | place: USA: New Jersey, Brendan T. Byrne... | reverse complement strand
GCGGCCGTACTCCCCAGGTGGATTACTTATTGTGTTAACTCCGGCACGGAAGGGGTCAGTCCCCCCACACCTAGTAATCATCGTTTACAGCGTGGACTACCAGGGTATCTAATCCTGTTTGCTACCCACGCTTTCGTGCTTCAGCGTCAGTTAAAGCCCAGTAGGCCGCCTTCGCCACTGGTGTTCCTCCCGATCTCTACGCATTCCACCGCTACACCGGGAATTCCGCCTACCTCTACTTCACTCAAGTCATACAGTTTCAAAAGCAGTTTATGGGTTAAGCCCATAGATTTCACTCCTGACTTGCATGACCGCCTACGCACCCTTTACACCCAGTAAATCCGGACAACGCTTGCTCCCTACGTATTACCGCGGCTGCTGGCACGTAGTTAGCCGGAGCTTCCTCCTCTGCTACCGTCATTATCTTCACAGAGGACAGAGGTTTACAATCCGAAAACCGTCTTCCCTCACGCGGCGTTGCTGGTTCAGGGTTTCCCCCATTGACCAATATTCCTCACTGCTGCCTCCCGTAGGAGTCTGGGCCGTGTCTCAGTCCCAATGTGGCCGTTCAGCCTCTCAGCCCGGCTACCGATCGTCGACTTGGTGAGCCGTTACCTCACCAACTATCTAATCGGGCGCGAGTCCATCGAAGAGCGGATTGCTCCTTTGACTTCGTCTTCATGCGATTACGAAGTATCATGCGGTATTAGTGTCCCTTTCGGGACGTTATTCCACTCTCTTCGGCAGGTTGCTCACGTGTTACTCACCCGTCCGCCACTAAGATACACAAGAACTTCTTCCAGCAAGCTGTCTTCCGTTCAGCGCATATCTCCGTTCGACTTGCATGTGTTAGGCACGCCGCCAGCGTTCGTCCTGAGCCAGGATCAAACTCTCTAAAAAATTGTATTTAATCATCTTTCGATGTCTAAATCTTTTCAGAGCTTTAATCGCTCAAGTCATTGCTGACTTACTTTGATGGTTTTTTACAGGTCCATCCCTGTTGTACTTCTTCTTTCAAAGAAATTACGGGTACTTACTTTTCTCGTTGTTTAATTTTCAAGGTCCATCTCGCGCTTCCCTCTCGGTTTCCCTTCAGAGCTTTTTGAGTCTCAGGCTTTTCCCGCCACTCCGGCGTTTCTTCATCCTTCTTCTCTTTTCTCTTTCGTCTTACCTTTCGTTTGGCGCTTTGTTATAATATCAAATCTTTCTCCTTTTGTCAACTCTTTTTTTTTCGCTTTTTTGAATTTCTACAAAAACCTCGAAAACCACGACATCTTGTGGACAAGCAGTCATAATTTGCATAGGTCAACATACAATTAATAGTATCGTCTAATCGCTTCGTTTCATACGAATACATTATTCCTTCAAAAATTTTCCATGTATATTAATATTGACCAGCAGTAAAGCTTATAACAAGAGTCCTGTAAGGAGTGAAATTCGTGAAAACAAAAGCAATGAAAAATAAAAAGTACTTTTTGTATTTATGGCGCATTCTGATTATTGTACTGCTGAACATATTGATGATAACCGTAATTATGAACAGCGGGGTCGTCGATGCCCTGTCAAAGCAAGGCTCACAGGGAGATGAGGTTACACAAATTCAAACCAAACTGAAAAACTGGGGATACTACAGCGGTAATATCGATGGGATTTTTGGTGAGAAAACAAAAGCGGCCGTCATTTCCTTTCAAAAAAAGAATGGGCTTACCCCTGACGGGATAGTCGGAAACGCAACGCTGGCCGCTTTGGGGATCAACAGCTCCTCGGGAAGTTCCGGTTCATCCGGAAGCTCTGGCAGCTACGGAGGTTATTCTGAAAGTGACTTTAATCTGTTTGCAAGGGTTATTTCCGCCGAATCCAGAGGTGAGCCTTATGAGGGACAAGTTGCCGTCGGCGCGGTCATTCTCAATCGTATTGCCCATCCCTCTTTTCCCAACACATTATCAGGTGTGATTTACCAGCCTCTGGCATTCTCCTGTATCGCGGACGGCGGTATAAACGCGGCCGTGGCCGATTCCTCCTATAAGGCGGCACGTGAAGCAATCAACGGTTCTGACCCCTCTGGCGGCGCTATATATTACTATAATGCCGCAAAGGCTACCAGTCAATGGATCTTCTCACGTCCGGTTATTACAGTCATCGGTAGCCACCGTTTCTGTTCCTGAACAGTAAAACATCTGTTATATAGAAAGCGTCCGAAACTCTTTCTGGTTTTCCGGACGCTTCTTGTCTATCTTATAAAGATCGTTGCCTCATATACAAGGTTCCCGGCAACCTTGCTCTCTTTCTCAATATTAACGCCTGTCTTTGTATAAGAAGAATCCTTCATATAAATCAGATTTAATATCCCAGGCTTTCACCGATCAGAATCACATGAATCCGTTTTTTGATTTGCTTGCCAGTCACTAGAAAGTGCCTACACATACGCCCTTCACTGCTGCAGCCCTTCGTCATATCCGAAGAATCCGGGTAAATACAGCGTCCTGTTTTCGCGCAGGGCGTATCTTTTTGCAGGCGCTTGCCGTTTGCAGGCGCCGCCACCGTTTTGACCCGAAAAACGGCAGCATCCAAGTCTCGCACGATTTTATTGATGCCCGCCACTACAAGAACCTTTTCCGGTCCATACACCAAAGCTGCTACTCGGTTTCCGTTTCCATCCACATTGTAAAGCTCGCCTTTTTCCGTTATGGCGTTGGTTCCTGTCAGATACACGTCGCAGTTCAGTGCCTGATGGTATATTTCCTCACCGGTCTTTCCGGCAGATTCACGATCAAGGAAGTTATAATCCCCGCTTTTCATAAGGTCCTGTATGCCGCTTTTCTTTAATGTCACAGAACCCCCGCAGGAAATCACATCCCCCTTTTTCATAAAGTACTGAACCATTTTTACCGCCTCATGTGAATCTGCTGCATAAAAAGCCGGCATGCCGTTTGCTTCCAATGCCTTCATCGTCATTTGCACCCTGTCATCTATCGTACTCTTCATATGCGCATCCATTTTCCTTGCTCCTTCCATTTCCTTTAAATCTATTTTACCGCAAGTGAAAGGAAAAACAAAGGGGGCACACCAAAGTATAAATATGTACAAAGCAAAAAAGACACACCTGGTTCCTCGGAGGGGTGGGTTCTGGAGGGGTAGCTCAGAGTGCTCTTCCATAAACAATCAGATTGATTTTTTATGAAAAATTATGTGGAGCTGTTATAAGTTGCATGTTGATGCAACTTATAACAGCTCCTGTAAGTCTTCTTTCTTGTTTATAAGGCCTTAAAATCCTTGAACAGTTCCTGTACCCGTTCTTTTTGTGCTACATTTTTTTCATCGCCATCATTGTCCGTATAAATCATGATGTACTTGCCGCTATCACTGATTACGGCAGAGACTTCTTTTTCCAATACAGTAAAGGTGCCGTTTGCTTTCACGCTTTCCAGGCAGGCCTTACCCTCCGCATTCGGATTATCCAGATCAAATTCATAAATTTCTACCTGAACATTCTTAGAATTATATGTGAAGGCATATTTATAACCGTTGACCGCTCCGATAACATCGAACGACATGGTTTCTTTCTCTCCTGCAACGGCAAAGTTCCCTTTCAGATATTCACTGAGTCCATCAAGATTGTCTTCCACCTCATTGGCATTTGTCACTGGAACTTCCGAGCTTTCGGCAAGGCCTGAAGATTCAACGGAAGACTCTTCACCCGGCAAAACCAGAGACACAGTTGAAGTCGTTTGCCCCGAACCGCACGCAGTAAAGGATAGTATCAATAAAGCCACAAGCAGGACGGCTACAGTCTTTTTCATTATCATAAAATAGTATTCCCTTCTGTTTTGATAGATAGCCTATAAGACGGTCACAGGTTTCTGACAGATTCTTTAAAGCCCCTGAATCCTGCATAAAGTAGTATGCCGTCGGGACGAACAGTTTCTTTAATATACACTTTTTTTTAAAAAAAGTCAATGACTGCGGTTTTCATGAAAAGGATTGCTCATCGAAAAAAATTTTCTGTCTCCTTTCAAGTTTCCATATAAAGAAAAAATCCAAAGCAGTCTCTTTTAGAAAGAGAAAGTTCGGATTAGCTTCCTATGGTGACCCGGACGGGAATCGAACCCGTGTTACCGCCGTGAAAGGGCGGTGTCTTAACCGCTTGACCACCGGGCCGTATGAAGGCAGCTTGTACAAGCTGCCTTTGGTAGCGGCAAGTGGACTTGAACCACCGACCTACCGGGTATGAACCGGGTGCTCTAGCCAGCTGAGCTATGCCGCCATATGCCGTTTTGTATTCTGCTTTATGAAGCAGAGCAGTAGTAATTATAATGGATTACTCATATTTTGTCAACAAAAAAATCTTTTATTCATTCAACTTTTTCGAAGGCTTCAAAATACCCGAAATATAGTGCCTTTTCTGAGCAGAATATTGGCCATCCATTTTCTGGCTGATACTACCTTTCAAGGCTCATATCACATGATAACCAGCCACCGCTTCTTTGTTCTATTTGACTTTTAAGATATGTACCCGTATAATGAAAATGTCCTTTCCGGAGTTATACTGTAATCCGGTTAGAGGTTTTGTATGAAGTCTGATTATGTACTGATTTGAAACACAGTAAATCTTATAAAAGGAGGAGTGTAGAATGTTTATTATCGTAAGCAATTCAACCATTTTTCCATGTAGGCATGAATTGAGCTGACATTACTTGGCCTTTGCCTCTGGAGAGCCGGAAATACCGCGGAGGTATGATGATAACACTGAGAAAAATCACGAAAGGCAACATCTGGGATATCCTGACACTTGAGGTTGAGGAATCTCAAAAAAAGCTTGTAGCTACCAACGCTGTGTCGTTAGCTCAGGCTTATGTTTCTCCGGAGGCTGTGCCGTATGCCATCTATTATGAAGAAACCCCTGTGGGCTTTGTTATGTATTGTCTTGATCCCGAAGACAACGAGTATTGGATCTGGCGCCTGATGATAGATAGGCGCTATCAGGCACGCGGTTATGGCTATGATGCCATGCTTCAGGTTCTTCACGAAATCAGAAAAGACCCATCAAAGAACAAGGTTTATCTTGGGGTTGAACCGAAAGGTGTGGGCTCTAAAAAGCTTTATACCAAACTTGGATTTCGGGAAACCGGAAAAATCATGGATGGTGAAGAGATCTGGATGCTGCAACTGGAATAAAGCTGTATATAAATTGCGTAAAACGATCAAGGAGTCCTGTCCGCATAGACAGGGCTCCTTTTGCATATCAATAACAATCATAGAAGTCTCATTACGGGTTAAACGAATAGTTGGGCGCCTCTTTGGTTATTTGAATGTCGTGTGGGTGACTTTCTTTGAGGCCTGCGCCTGTAATCTGCACGAATTGTGCCTTTTCATGCAGTTCCCCGATATTCGCGCATCCCGTATATCCCATACCGGAACGAAGGCCGCCGAGCATCTGAAAAATCGTGTCCGCCAGCGGGCCTTTATAGGGTACACGTCCTTCAACACCTTCGGGGACGTGTTTTTTCTGTTCCGCCTGAAAATACCGGTCGCCGCTGCCATGATTCTGGTTCATGGCTCCCATACTGCCCATACCGCGGTATACCTTGAATTGTCTGCCTTGATACAGCTCATACTCACCAGGTGACTCCTTGCATCCGGCTACAAGCGACCCCAGCATTACAACATTTGCTCCCGCTGCCAGTGCCTTGACAATGTCTCCGCTGTATTTGATGCCGCCGTCCGCGATGAGCGGAATGCCATGTTTCGCAGCTTCACAAGCTGCGTCATAAACCGCCGTAACTTGCGGGACGCCAATTCCCGCCACAACCCTCGTCGTACAGATGGAACCGGGACCGATGCCAATTTTCACACAATCGGCGCCCGCTTCAATCAATGCTTTCGTTCCTTCTGCGGTGGCAACATTGCCTGCGATGACCTGTAAGTCGGGATATGCCTGTTTGACTTTGGTAACCGCTTTTATAATACCTTCATGATGTCCGTGAGCGGAATCCAGCGTGACAACATCAACCTGTGCTTCAATGAGGGCGGCTACTCTATCAAGTACATCCGTTGTGGCGCCGATAGCCGCGCCGCACAGTAGCCTACCTTTGCTGTCACGTGCGGAGAGAGGGTAGATGATTGCCTTTTCAATGTCTTTAATGGTAATCAGGCCTTTGAGCTGATTTTTAGCATTTACGATGGGCAGCTTTTCGATCTTGTGTTTTCTGAGAATTTCTTGTGCCTGTTTTAAAGTGGTTCCAACAGGTGCGGTAATGAGGTTTTCCTTCGTCATGACATTTTGGATTGGCTGGTCAAAATCTTCTTCGGACATAAACCGCAAGTCCCGGTTGGTGATGATTCCAACCAATATCTCATTTTCGCAAATGGGTACGCCGGATATTTTATAGCGCCCCATGATGGCATCCGCCTCACGGACCGTGTTTTGCGGAGCCAGAAAAAACGGATTGACAATGACACCGTTTTCCGAGCGCTTCACCCGGTCCACCTGATCTGCCTGTTTTCCAATGCTCATGTTTTTATGAATGATTCCAATTCCGCCTTCTCTCGCAATGGAAATGGCCATATCCGATTCCGTAACCGTATCCATCGCTGCGGTCATAATCGGTGAATTCAGCTTGATTTTCTTGGTCAGCCAGGTGCTGAAGTCCACCTCCGCGGGCAGTACATGTGATTCTGCCGGCACCAGCAGAACATCGTCATAAGTATACCCCTTTTTTGAAAACTTGTCCGAAAAATTCGTATTTAACATACCCACACTCGCTTTCTCAGAATTATTATTGCGTTTTAACGCATGAACGTTTCATTTATATGAAAAATAATAAAATGATGCCCGATCGGCTTCGTTTTTTAAATCAATAAAAAAATCTTTGTCCGTCGGGGTATTTTTTCGACTATTCCGCTCTCGTTAATAAGACTGTATTATAGCACTTTGTATGCCTTTTTGCAAATAATTTCATGAAAAAAATGATGAACCTTTTTACCAAATATCATCCCACCATTTATCACGCTTTTATCGGAAATGTATTATTTTATGAAATCCATTGACATGCGCCTTCCCGATGTTATACTTCAAATAGAAATGATATCAGCCGACTGACGTACAGATTTGCAATATTCGGCGATTCCACCCTTAGAAAGCGGAGATTTCCTATGAAACTTATCAGGCGTATAGGACCACTACGGATGCAGGCAATTAAAATTGCATTGCTGGGAGGGACTTTCTGGTTTGCATGGGCATATGCCTGTTATCAGTCGGTCTATTTACAGGAGAAGGGATTCCAAGCTTCGGATATTGGCGTTCTCAATGCCATTTCAGCGGGTGTCAACATTCTTTCTGTTTCATTTTGGGGGACTGTCAGTGACCGGATCGGGTCGCTGAAAAGAGTCTTATTCTCAGTGCTGCTGGGGGGCAGCCTACTTTATTCTTTGGTACCGGCTATACCCACCGATATTGCTTTTTCCCATCTTTTATTATTGGCCATACTGCCTTCCTTTAATTTTTTCCGCGGAAGCATGACGACGATGGTCGAAAACATGCAGGTTCGTAACTGTAACGAACTTCGCTTGAATTATGGTTTTATCCGCAGCTTCGGTTCTCTGTTGTTTACATTCGGCAGTCTTTCCGCAGCCGGGCTGCTTGCGGGTACCATTGAGGTTCGTCACACGTTTGTAATTTCCTTTCTTCTTATGCTCATCCCCATAACACTTACCATTTTTGTACGGGACCCAAAGCTCGGAAGACTGAAAAACATGAATGCAGATCCAAATCAAAAAAAGGAAAAGATATCACTCAAGCCTCTTTTCCAAAATAAAACCTATATTTTCTTTTTGATTTTTGCATTTATTTTCTATATAGCAGCAAACTGTGAAGCCACTTTTATTCCTTATTATATGAAAAGCATCGATGTCAATCCACAGCAATATGGTGTTATACTTGCCTATCGGGCGATGTTGGAAATTCCCTTTTTGCTGTTGATGGCCCGCCTGCGAAGAAGATTTTCATTGCAGCAGCTGTTTTTATTCGGTGTAACGCTCATGAGTCTTGAGTGCCTGTGTCTCGGTACAATTGCAAATTCACTCTTTACAATGATCCTTTCCACTACCTTTTTCGGACTGGGAAACGGTTTGTTCATCGGTTCTTCACTCAATTACCTTTACCATCTTGCGCCGGACCGACTAAAAGCCAGTGCGCAGGCCTTTTTTGCCGCGATCGCTTCTGTTGCCGGAATAGCCGGAAACCTGATTGGAGGAGCGCTGTTTGACAATATCGGTGCAAAACCCTTTTATCTTGTGGTTTTTTTGCTCATGATGATCAGTGTTATTGTTTTCGCTGTCTTCGTTTTGATCAACAATAAAAAGAAGAAGGCCCTGCTTTCCGACAGTTAATTTATTCATTTGTGCTTTCACATACAGAAAACAAATGCCAGGATGAAAAGCGGAGGGCTGTTGCAAGGCGCATGTACGCTTTGTCACAGCCCTCCTGTTTTTTTATGCATTTTCCAAGCACATGTTCTTTTATTAAAAATATCAGTTGTTCGAGTAACTAAATGAACTCCTTCGATATGTATCTTTCAGGTTCACTTTATTGCCCAACTAATTCCATGCATTTATTTCAGTTCGCTATATTTTGAATTTCGCTGTTTTTCATACTCATTGTTTTTGAGATAAGCATGGTAAGACCCTTCAGGGAATTCTGAAACAATCCATATAATTTTTCGAGATAAGCTTCACCTGCCGGTTCAAGATGGTAATAAACCCGCATGCGTCGTTTTCCGACCAATTCCTTTCGTTCCGAAATCAGCCCGGTTTCCGAAAGACGATATAAAAAGATATACATACTGCCTTCAGGTATTTCATATAGCTGATCACTGTATTCTGAAATTAAGCGCCGCAGTTCGTATCCATACATGTCTTTTTCTTTTAACAGAGATAGAAGTACAAGGTCTGTGCCGGCTTTTCTAATGATATCGTTATCTTTCATAATGTAATCTCCTTATCCTTACATTATAACATTTGAATATTAACAAATCAATACCCGCAAATCTAAATATACGATTGACAGGTAATGGAAATTATGCTATACTAATGCAAAGAAAATTCTTGTTTTTCCTTTTTATCAATTTATGCCAATGCTTCTGAAGAGAAACAGCATCCTTTATTTTTGCTTTTTGGAATCCGCGTATTTATGAACATATTGAAACCATAACCCAAACAGGGACCTGCTGCCAGGATTGCTGGTAGCAGGTCCCTGTATTTTATTGCGGTTATATTTTGAAAATTGATATGAGCCCGCCAAATCAAATCTTCGGAACCAAACGTTCCTTACCACCCATATAATGGCGTAGCGGATCCGGAATAGTAACGCTGCCGTCTGCCTGCAGATTGTTTTCCAAATAGGCAATCAACATTCTGGGAGGAGCCACTACCGTATTGTTTAAGGTGTGGGCAAAGTAGTTTCCTTCCTTTCCCTTGATGCGAATACCAAGCCTTCTGGATTGCGCATCGCCAAGAAGTGAACAACTTCCTACTTCAAAGTACTTCTGCTGACGGGGTGACCAAGCCTCCACATCAATACTTTTTACCTTTAAATCCGCCAAATCCCCCGAACAGCATTCCAATGTTCGTACAGGAATTTCTAATGACCTGAAGAGCTGCACTGTATATCCATACAGCTTGTGGAACCAATCCATGCTGTCCTCCGGTTTGCAGACAACAATCATCTCCTGCTTTTCAAATTGATGAATCCGGTATACACCGCGTTCTTCTATACCATGCGCTCCCACCTCTTTTCTGAAGCAGGGGGAGTAGCTTGTCAATGCATGCGGAAGGCTGTCCTCAGGAAGAATAGTATCAATGAACTTACCAATCATGGAATGCTCACTGGTTCCGATCAGATATAGGTCTTCCCCTTCAATTTTATACATCATATTTTCCATTTCAGCAAAGCTCATGACACCCGCGACGACCTCGCTGCGGATCATGAATGGTGGAATACAATACGTAAAGCCTTGATCGATCATAAAATCACGCGCATAGGAAAGAATACCGGAGTGCAGTCTGGCTATTTCGCCCATCAAATAGTAAAAACCGTTTCCGCTGGTTTTCCGCGCGCTGTCTAAATCAAGTCCCGCAAGACTTTCCATGATATTGGTATGATAGGGAATTTCATAGTCCGGTACGCGCGGATTCCCAAATTTTTCTACCTCTACATTCTCGGAGTCATCTTTGCCAAGGGGCACACTGACATCAATGATATTTGGAATGAGCAGCATGCGTTCGCGAATTTCTTTCGCATAGCTTTCCTCCTGCTCTTCCCTTCTTTTCAGCTCGCCGGCAATGTCCGTGACCTGCTTTTTGATCGCTTCGGCCTCTTCCTTTTGTCCTTTTCCTATCAACACGCCAATCTGTTTGCTGACTGTGTTGCGTTTGGCGCGAAGTTCGTCTCCTCTTGACTTGCTCTCGCGGAACTTTTTATCCAGCTCGATTACCTCTTCTACCAACCTCAACTTGTCATCCTGAAATTTTTTTCGTATATTTTCCTTAACCTTCTCCGGCTCTGTTCGGAGCATTTTGATATCCAGCATTTTCGTCTCCTTCTCAGTAAATCATTATGATCCATTTATAAAGAGCTCACTGCTCATGGAGCTTTAAGTCTTGAATCAGTGCCTTTAAATCTTCTTCTCCATAGAACTCAATTTGGAGTACTCCCCTTTTTTTTGTTCCACCGACCTTTACCTTGCGTCCCAGATAATCATGGAGGGCAAGCTCTGTTTCCTCATAATAACGATTGATGGCGGTTGCCTTTTGAACGGCCGGTTTCTTTTCGTTTAATTTCTTCGACAGCCTCTCCAGTTCACGTACTGAAATTCCTTCCGCAGCCTTCCTTGCTCCATAACGCATATCCTCTTCGTCTTTGAAGCTGAGAAGCGTTCTCGCATGGCCAGCGCTTATTTTTCCGTCCTCCAGCAGCTGCTGTATGTCCTCAGGGAGGTTTAAAAGGCGCAAAGCGTTGGTAATGGATGGCCGCGACTTACCGATTGTCCGGGAAACCTCTTCCTGTGTAAAGCTCTGTGTGTCAATGAGCGTCCGATAACCCTTCGCTTCTTCAAGCGGAGACAGATCCTCTCTTTGCAGATTCTCAATCAGGGCAAACAGCATTTCCTCCGTATCGGACATTTCCCGTACAACGGCGGGGATCTCTGTCAAGCCCGCCATACGGGCGGCACGATAGCGCCGTTCTCCCGCGACAATACGGTATCCGCCGCTGAGCATCGGACGAAGCAACAGGGGCTGTAAAATACCGTGCTGTGAAATAGAGTCGGACAGTTCAGCAAGCGCCGTACTATCGAACTCTTTCCTTGGCTGTTCCCGGTTTGGTTCAATTTCTGTGATTTTTATTGAGATTGAGCTCTCAGGGTCCGCTCCCGCATTTTCGGCGAATATCGCTTCAAGCCCTTTCCCCAAACCCCTCTTTTTCATGATCGTAACCCCTTCAATTCCCAAAGTTTATCCATTGTTTTGGATGATTTCTCTTGCAAGTTTTTCATATGAATCGGCCCCTTTTGATATTTTATCATAATACAGCACAGGTTGTCCAAATCCGGGAGCCTCTGACAGGCGGACAGTTCTGGGAACTACCGTCTTAAAGACCTTTTTGGGGAAGTACTTCTTTACTTCATCAACCACTTGCTGTGTCAAATTCAATCTCCCATCATACATCGTCAGTAGAACCCCCTCAATCTCCAGCAGGTTATTATACTGCCGCTTGACAATCCGCACCGTATTCATCAATTGAGACAATCCTTCCAAAGCATAATACTCACATTGGATTGGAATCAGAATCGTATCGGCTGCGTTAAGCGCATTTGTGGTGATCATTCCGAGAGACGGGGGACAATCCAATAGAATAAAGTCAAATAACAAGCGTACCGATGTCAGGGCAATTTTGAGTGAGTCCACGCGGTTTTGGGCACTGGAAAGCTCAATTTCCGCTCCGGCCAGTTCCATATTGGAAGGCAGTAAGCTAAGATTTTCAAATTCTGTTTCCACAATAGCTTCTTCAGCTTTGGCTCCGTTTATAATGACTTCGTAAGCAGATACTTTGCAGTCGCGTCGGTCAACTCCAACACCGCTTGTAGTATTTCCCTGCGGATCAACATCAACAAGCAAAACCTTTTTACCGGCTGCACCCAATGCTGCTGCAAGATTCACTGCGGTGGTTGTTTTTCCGACACCGCCCTTTTGATTGGCAATTGCAATAATCTTTCCCATATCCGGCCCCCATATGTGTTGATATCTGACAGAAATCTGTTTTATGACAATCAGATGTACCAATTTTATCATATAGCAAATCAAAAGGAAAGTGTTTGTACGTTTTTTCATGACTTTCCCTCTGATGTTTCATGTGAAACATAAAGAAATAACGCCTGCTGTATGCAGGCGTTATCTCTTCTGTGGGAAATGAATAAGGGAATGGGTTATACTTGTACTCTTTTTAATTTCGGGATTCGAACGGTACATTCAATATATTCATCCGTTTCTGTCCTTTCTGACATTGCTTCGATTCCCGCGGTTTTCATCGCGTCCACTGCATGATCAATGGTATTGATGAATAACCGTATATCTTTCGCGATAAAGGTTCGTTTCGGCTTTATCTTATTTACTTTTTCCAGCTTGTCCATTCCGGCTGAAATGAGCTCTTCTGTTTGGGAAACATTGAACTTTTTTTCTATGACAATTGACAGTATCTTTTCCCTTAAGCTAACATCTCGAATACGGAGTAATGCCCTTGCGTGCCGCTCAGTCAATCCGTTTTTCAAAATTTCTTCCTGTTCTCCGGGAGTCAATTTCAACAATCTAATTTTATTTGCCAAGTAGGATTGACTGATTCCCAATCTCTTTGCAGTCTCCTCTTGAGTGATCTGCCAATTTCGCATTAGGTTGATAATGGCGTTAGCCTGCTCGAACATGTTCAGATCTTTACGTTGGATATTTTCCAGTATTGCAAAGACTGCGCTTTCTTCATCATTATAGTTTGACAAGATACAATAGATTTCCTTGACCCCTGCCATTTGGCATGCGCGTAATCGACGTTCTCCCGCTATCAGGTAATATTCTCCATTCACTTTACGAACCGTAATAGGCTGCAACAGTCCATTCTCTCGAATGCTGAGTGCTAAAGCCGTAAGTTCACCTTCAGAAAATGTTTTTCTTGGTTGCGATGGATTGGGATAAATCTTCGATACAGGCAAGGTGACCAGCTTCGCTTTCTCATTAAAAAACATTTACCGCATCTCCTTCTGGAATGATTTTACCAAAAAGATGATGCGGCATTTGTAGTACTATGTCGGATAACTCTTGATTATTCCTATAATCGTTCGACCGGGTTCCCTTTTATTCTACAAATAGTACTTTTTATAGCCCTTTGCCTCTTCAAATCCCAATCTCTTATAGAAATGATGGGCCCCGGTTCTGGCTAAACCGGAAACCAGCATCTGATAATGGCAGTGATGCCTTTCACCAAACTTCTCAATTTCATCAAACAGGATTTTTCCAATACCCATTCTTTGGCAGCTTTCCAGAACGGCCACATTTTCAATCAGAAGAATCGGCCTGCCGTCTTCACATATATCCGGAAATACAATCCCGTATAAGCTTCCAACAATTACATCCTCCTCATTGACCGCTACCATTAAGTATTGCCGGTCGTCATTTGCTATAGCCTGTATTGTTTTCTTGGCCTTCTCGTAATCCTGAATACCGCCGGAACTGATCACCTGCATTACTTTATCAAGCTGTACAACATCCTGTGGCTTTGCTTTTCTTACAGATATCATTTAACCCTCCTTATAAAGGTTTACTTTTTATTATTGAATTTTTTCTGGGATATGAAATTGGCGTCTGCCTCACTTTCTCCATTACAATCAACATGCGCTTTTCTCCTGATCTTAGCTCATAGTACTTCTGTGTAGAAATCTCAGCGCCCAATAAGGCAATTGCTCTTTTTGATTCCTCTAGCTCTTCATTTCCCGATGGACCCTTCCATGCTATGAATTGTCCGCCTACCCTGACATAGGGAAGCACATATTCAGTAATAATATTCAGTTTCGCCACAGCACGCGATACCGCATAGTCAAAACTCTCACGCATACCCTTATGCTTTATTACTTCCTCTGCACGTCCGTGTATCATTTCCATCGGTAGTTCTAATTGTTTGGATAGCTCTTTCAGAAATTCCATCCTCTTCTGCAGTGCATCAAGCAGTGATAAATCTATATCTTCACGAATGATTTTCATTGGTACGGCAGGAAATCCCGCGCCTGTCCCAACATCTATAATTTTTGAAAATTGCTTAATCTCCGTTAGATGAAATACCGCCATGCTGTCGATAAAATGCTTTTCCATTACATCGCCTATTTTTGTAATCGCTGTCAAATTGATCTTTTCGTTCCACATTACAAGCAGTTCAAAGTATTGACTGAATTTTTCCAGCTGTTTATCATTTAAAGTAATTTCGATTTCTTCCGCTCTTTCCTTCAAATAAAAATTCTTATTCATTTTTCTCTCTCTTCATTCATATTCAGCCATATCAATAGCACAGATAAATCTGCAGGGCTCACGCCGGAAATCCTTCCTGCCTGTCCAATGCTCTTCGGCCGTATCTTTTCTAGCTTTTCAATTGCTTCCAGCCGTAATCCTTTGATTTTGGTATATTGGATAGTCTTTGGCAGCTTTTTCTTTTCCAGACGCTGCATCTCGGCCACATCGGCCTTCTGTCGTTTGATATAACCCGCATATTTGATTTCTATCTCCACTGCTTCAAATATAGAATCATCATATTCCGGCCGTGTCCGATCCAGCTTTACAATATCTGCATACGTTATTTGCGGGCGCTTTAATAAGTCAGACAGACGAACTCCAGTTATGACTGGGGATGTTCCACGTGAAACCAACACTTCATTCAATTCATCGGAAGGCGGCAAGATAACTTTCTGTATTCTCTTGAGTTCTTCCGCCTTCTTCTTTTGCTTCTCTATGAAAGCAGTATATCTTTTTTCCGAAATTAAGCCAATTTGATATCCCAACGTGGTCATTCTCTCGTCAGCATTATCCTGCCGCAATATCAAACGATATTCTGAACGGGATGTCATCATACGATAGGGATCCTGTACACCCTTTGTAATCAAATCATCTATCAGCGTTCCTATATAGGAGGTTGAGCGGTCTAATATAAATTCCTCTTTTCCCATCACCTGATGTGCGGCATTGATGCCGGCTATCATTCCCTGAGCGGCGGCCTCCTCATAACCGGAACTGCCGTTAAACTGACCGGCGCCATACAATCCCCTATAATTTTTAAATTCCAATGTATCGTTGAGCTGCGTCGGGTCACAGCAGTCATATTCGATTGCATATGCCGTTCGCATGATCTGTACATTTTCAAGACCGGGGATTGTCTTATAGAATGCAATCTGTACCTCCTCCGGCAGAGATGAGCTCATCCCCTGTAAATACATTTCTTCCGTATGCAGACCGCAAGGCTCGATAAACAATTGATGCCGTTCTTTTTCACCGAACCGTACAAATTTATCTTCTATACTTGGACAATACCGCGGACCGATTCCCTCAATACTGCCGCTATACAAGGGAGAACGTTCTATATTCTCCAGGATTGCCTTCTTTGTTTTATCATTTGTCCAACTGACATAACAAATTGCCTTATTCTCAAGTTTCTCTTTTGTCTCATAGGAAAATGGAATAACCGGCTCATCCCCATACTGCTTTTCTAGTTTTTCAAGGGCAATGGACGATTTTAATACCCTCGCCGGTGTTCCGGTTTTAAAACGCATCATTGCAATGCCAAGTTTCTTCAGGGCATCCGGTAAATAAACGGAAGAAAACATACCGTCCGGTCCGCTTTCATAAGATACCTCACCCACAAAAATTTTTCCGCCCAAAAATGTTCCCGTCGCCAATATGACTGTCCGGCACCGATACGCAGCACCCAGTCGTGATACCAATATCCAATCTTCGTCCTCTCGATACAGATCTATAATTTCAGCTTGCTTTAAATGAAGATTTTTACATTTCTCCAATTTCTGTTTCATCGTTTCCGCATATGCGTTTCGGTCAATCTGTGCGCGCAGGGAGTGCACCGCAGGACCTTTTCCCAAATTCAACATACGACTTTGAATTGTAGTGGCGTCTGCGGTTTTTCCCATTTCCCCGCCAAGTGCATCGATTTCCCTGACCAGATGACCCTTTGCCGTTCCGCCAATACTTGGGTTGCAGGGACAATTACCCACAGCATCTAAATTAATTGTAAAAATCACCGTTTTGCAACCAAGCCTTGCTGCTGCAAGAGCCGCTTCAATTCCAGCATGTCCGGCACCGACTACAGCTACCTCATAATTCTCAGCATCATATTTTTTCATTCTCTTTGCCTTACCATTTCCAGGGCACATGAAATTTGCCCCATTTTACTTTCCGACACAAAATGTAGAGAAGACCTCTTCTATAACACTCTCCGATACTTTATCACCTGTCAGGGAAAATAAAGAGTTCAAAGCTGCCTCCACACATACGGTTATAGCATCATATGTCATTCCGTCCATCAATATTTCTTTTGCCTCCCGGATACTCTTTTGCGCTTCCCGCGCTTCCCTTCTCTGCCTCTCTGTAAACAATATGCCCGAAGAGGAATCAAAGTCAATGGTTTGTGTCACTTCCCGCACTGCTTTTTCCAGATCATTCATTCCTTCTTCATTCTTGGCGGATATCAAGATTGTCCTATTAAAACAGGATTCTATTTTCTTTTGATCAATACATATCTGTAAATCTGTTTTATTGATTAACGCAATGGCTCTCTGTTTATCAATGCTTCTGATAAATTCGTCATCATTTTCATCCAATTCACGGGAAGCATCAAACACAGCAAAAATCAACTGAGCTTCTTCAATTTTTCTTTTTGCGATATCTACACCGATTTTCTCAACCGGATCCTCTGTTTTTCTGATTCCGGCCGTATCGGCAATTGTCAGAATTATCTCTCCCAATACCACGTTTTCTTCAACAATATCTCTCGTTGTGCCTTCATATTCCGTGACAATAGACCGCTGTGTACCGGAAAGAATATTCATCAGCGTGGACTTCCCCGCATTCGCCCTTCCAGCTATCACAGTGGGAATTCCCTCACGCATCATTTTGCCCTTATCATAATTAATGTCTAATTCCTCTAATAGCCCTCCAATATTGATCAATTGCTTTAACAGTTCATCACGTTCAATACCCGGTACATCCTCTTCCGGAAAATCAATCCAAGCTGTTAAATGCGATGCAATTTTTTTAATTTCTCCTTTAACCTTTCCAATTCTTTTTGATAATACACCGCTGTTTCCCGCAATTGCAGCTTTCAGCGCGTGTTCACCTTTTGCGGAGATCAACTGCATGACAGCTTCCGCTTCTGCTAAATCTATTTTTCCATTCAAAAAAGCTCTCTTTGTAAATTCTCCCGCCTGCGCAGGCGCCGCACCGGCACTAAATACTGCCTGCAGAAGCTTTTTCATAATAAACACACCGCCATGACAGGTAAGCTCCACCACATCTTCTCCTGTATAGCTTTTCGGATTACGATATACCAAAGCGACCACATCGTCGATTTTATCTCCGCCTGAATCAAACGCCATTCCATATGCCGCCTGATATCCACGCATCTCCGCAAGTTTTCTTCCATTTTTTGAAATAAACACGTGGTCCGCTATTTTTATTGCCAACTCTCCCGATATCCGTATCATTCCAACACTGCCGACAGCCAAAGCAGTTGAAATTGCGGCAATTGTTTTCATTTGTTCCTCCATCCATAAAAAGGGACAGTCATTAAATGACTGCCCCTTTTGTTTCTGCTATTTTTTATCAATCCGTCCATACAAAGGAGCATTTAGGGCATCTTTTCTGGGTGCGGCCGACGCCGGCTGATCATTCCGCCTATTGTTTTTGTAATTTGAGTTTTGATTTTGCCTTGGACGGTAATCTCCGGTTGATTTACGGTTTTTGTCATAACCGCCATGCCTTTTATCATAACCGCCTCGATTGCCGCCTCTTCGATTGTCCCTTCTCTGATAACGTTCACCATCTACAGGACCTACCACAACATGGCGATTCATATCTTCGCCTTCACTCCAAGATTTTGCGCCTTCAACTTCCTGTACGGCGGTATGGATGATACGTCTTTCATAAGGATTCATGGGCTCCAAAGAATTATTCCTTCCTGTCTTAATGGACTTGAGCGCCATCTTCTTTCCAAGGGATTCCAAAGTTTCTTTTCTCTTCTCACGATAATTACCTACATCCAATGTGATCCGGTAGTATTCTTCATTATCATGGTTCGCAATCAAAGAAGCTAAATATTGCAATGAATCCAATGTTTCACCTCGGTGTCCAATGATAAAGCCAATATCATTCCCGGATAAAATAAATTCCGCGCCCGCTTCCACTTCCCGTATTTCTATTTGTATATCGGAAAGACCCATGTTTCGAAGGATTGTTTTTAAGTATTCAGAAGCACGTTCCGCATTGTCCGGTTCATTGATATACGCACGAATCTTTGCAGGATTTCCACCAAACAGACCAAAAGTCTTTTTCGTAGGAGTTGCTAATATTTCATACTCCAAATCATCCATTTCAACGCCCAGCGCTTCACATGCATTCCTCTGTGCAATTTCAATTGTTTCGCCCGTGACAATTATCTCTTTTTGCATATCCGGCTCCTTCCGCGGCCTTTTGCCGCTTTACTCTAGCTTTTCATCACTTACTTTTTCTTTCCCATATATTGATCCTGATTGGGAGAATTACCAGTTTTCTTGTTCGGCTTCTTCTGAGTATTCTGTTTTTTATTTGCATTTTTGCTTTGCTTAATGCTCTGTGTTCTTGTTCCGGCTTCAATTTTATCGGCTATTTGTTTCTGTGTGGTAACAGGCAATGGACGTATCTTACTTTCTGTAAGCTCCAACGTCACTGCACGTTGTGCTTCACTTTTTGCAATCATATGGTGCGTACTGAAAAATGTATTGGTAATTACAGACTGTGCCAATCCCACAAGGGAAGAAATAACCCAATAGAAACCAACAGCCGCCGGCATGGAATAAGCCCAATATACGCTGAGAAGCGGCAATGCATACATCATAACTTTCATGCAGCCCTGCTGTTGCGCCTGACCCATCTTTTTCTGTGTACGCGTCATATAAAACTGTGTTGCGAAAGAGAATACCAATGACAAAATCGGGATAATCAAGAGTGGCGACAAAAAATTGTCGGACGGCGTTTCAAGTAAATTTAAACCAAGAAAATTAAAGCCGTCTGAAAATAAGTCAATCTTAGCAAGATCCGCTGATGAAAACATTGTCAGCTTATCTCTCAGCAAGGAAAAATTTCGCACCAAATCCAATTCCACATATTGCCCGGCGAAATTGACACCGGGAATTTTAGAAATATAATCCGTCGCAAGCTGAACCGTCTCTTTCGCAATATGTAATGTATTGCTTAGGGGATATACAACCGAATAAAAAATTCCGAGCATGATCGGCATCGGAAGCAGAGATGTCAAGCAGCCCGCACCCGGACTGACACCCTCTTTATCATAAAGCTTTTGGAGCTCTTCACTGTATTTCTGTTTGTTATTACCGTACTTTTTCTGTAATTCTTGTTGCTTCGCACTGAGTTTTGACTGAGCAGCCATACTCTTTTGCTGCTTAAGCGAAAATGGAAAAAGAACCGCTTTTACAATAATCGTAAAAAAGAGAATGGCAACTCCATAATTACGAAATATATTGTAAAGCCACCAAAGTAAATAACCTAATATGCTGCCAAAGAAATTAAAAAAATCCATCATCGCTTTTAAGCTCCTTTAAGCTTCTTTTTCACGTACCTTTCTTATTCGTCCTTTTTTCAGGAACCGGATCGTATCCGCCCCTACTAAAAGGATTACATCTCAGTAAACGCCATATAGTAAGAAATACGCCCTTCAGTGCGCCAAAACGTTCAATGGCTTCAATTCCATACTGGGAACAAGTGGGAATATACTTACAGTTCGGCGGTGTATTTGCCGAAATATACTTTTGATAAAAACGAATCAGCTTGATAAAGAACCCTTTCATCTGATACCCTTAATTTTTTCAACATCCAGAAAATTGCTGTTTTTTAACTGTAACTGGATATTTTTTTGCACATCGGTGCTTTTAATAAAGGGCGTCTTGCCCCGAGCCACAAAAACATAGTCATACCCATTTTTAAAACCAGGAAATAACTGCCAAACCGATTCCTTAATGATACGCCTGCTACGGTTCCGCTTTACAGCGTTACCAATTTTTTTACTCGCCGTAATACCAATACGTACCAAACCTTTCCGATTTTTCAGCACATAAACCACCAGAACCGGAGATACAAAGCATTTACCCTTATTATAAATCCTTCTGAAATCGTTATTCTTACATATTGATATGAATGCTTTGCTTTCCATAATTAACTTCCCATAGCATTTCTGAAGAATAAACAGCTAAAAAACAAAGAAAGGTCACGCTTCGGTGACCTTAAAGGCAATCAATAAGATAAGCGCGCTCTGCCCTTTGCCCTACGGCGTGCTAAAACCCTGCGTCCACTTTTATCGGACATTCTCTTTCTGAAACCGTGCTCCTTTTTTCTATGAAGCTTTTTGGGCTGATAAGTTCTCAGCATATAAAACCCCTCCTTTCAGAGATAGCTTTCGTCACAAAGAGCTTTATACTTTGCAACATTCCTATCTAATTTAGCAAAGCCTACAGCTTGCTTCCTTGCAATTTAATATTATAGCTTACATTCACTGAGTGTGTCAATAAAATTTTTCCTAAAAGCAACGTTTGAAATGCCAAAAAAACGAAAAATAAATATTTTCTCACCGACAGAACAGAACCTCTTGTATTTCACTCCAAAAAATGATACTACAAATTGTATTTTAAAGCAGCGAAAAAAATAGGGGTTCATTACATTATAATTGAAAAATCAACGGCCCTATGCTATAATCTCTTAAACAGCTCGGGGATTTTTGAGCGTTATTTTTTTCCTTGTCAATAACCTGTTTATTATAACATAAAGAAACACACATTTCAATATAGAGAGGGTATGAGTATGGATTCTTTTATGGAGGCGTGGAATCTGATCAGTGAGTACTGCCAAAATAATATAACCGACGTCGCTTATAAAACCTGGTTTACACGTATCAAACCGATATCAGTGGATTTTGAAAATGGAATTGCGGCATTGGAAGTTCCAAATGAATTTCATAAGCAGACCATATTACGCTGTTACAGCGATTTGATTTATGATGCTTTCATCACTGTATTCAATTCAAAAATTGATTTTGAACTGTTGGTTCCGGAAGATACAAAAACATACAAAAAGAAAGAGACACTCACAGAAAATGAAGATTATGAATTGACATTTGAAACCTTCGTCGTCGGTCCCTCCAACCGATTTGCACATGCGGCATGCCTCGCGGTTGCCGGTAAACCTGCCGCCTTATACAACCCTCTTTTTATATACGGAAACTCCGGTCTTGGAAAAACACATCTGCTCAAGGCTATTTCCAAGGAAATATCAAAATCCTCTCCCGATTATAACATCGTCTATATCAAAGGCGATGAATTCACAAATGAAATGATCGAAGCAATACGCAGCGGCACCACGGCCGCATTCCGCGAAAAATACCGCCATGCGGACGTATTCCTCGTGGACGACATCCAATTCATTGCCGGAAAGGAATCCACACAGGAAGAATTCTTCCATACTTTCAATACCCTTTATGAATCCAATAAACAGATCATCCTCACATCGGACCGCCCTCCAAAGGATATCTCAACGCTGGAGGATCGACTGAAAACCCGTTTTGAATGGGGTCTCACTGCAGATGTTCAGCCTCCGGACTTTGAAACACGTATTGCGATTATCACAAGAAAAGCGGAATCCCTCGACATACCCATACCAAACAATGTCAGCGAATATATCGCAAATAAACTCAAAAACAACATTCGTCAACTGGAAGGCGCAGTCAAAAAACTGAAGGCTTTCCATCTCATTGAAAATCTGCCGATCAATGTCTCCACCGCCCAAGCCGCTATCAGCGATATCATCAACAACAGCCAGCCCACACCGGTTACGGTGGATAAAATTGTAGAAGAGGTTTCCAGAACCTATGGCGTCACACCGGAAGACATGCTTTCAAAAAAACGCAAGGCAAATATTTCCAGCTCCAGACAGATTGCCATGTACATTGTAAAGGAAATTACGCAAATGTCGATGGTGGCCATCGGAGAAACCTTTGGCAACCGTGACCATTCCACGGTGGTTTATGCCATAAAACAAGTGGAAGAAAAAATGGACGTTGAACCGGACACCAAAGCCAAGATTTCGGATATCATCAAGAATATCCGTGACCGTTAATAAACTTTCCACAGCGAAAGAATGCCAGTCTTTCGGACAAAAACAAACCCTTAAAAAAGTTTTACACATTCTTTCCCCAAACACCTTAGTATAAGAATTTACCTGCCCGCGCCGGAAAAATTGAAACAAGCCTTCCTAGCTTAAACACTTTTCACATCTTTCTTTTCAACAAAGCCGTATATAACTTTTTTTTCTCAACACTCTTCACTTTTTGTCCACAGCTAAAATAGAAAAACTGAAATGCAGTTTTATACACTGTTCCTGACCTTTCCAAACTTATCAACAAATTCACAGCCCCTATTATTACGTCTAAATCCTATATATTAAATCACGTACAAAACCATACTGAAAAGGAGCGAAACGATGCAGTTTACAGTCAACAAAAACGAAATAACCGATGCGGTCATAAATATACAAAGGGCAGTCTCATCCAAAACATCCATTCCGGCGCTTGAGGGAATTCTCCTTCATGCTGAAGGCAGTGCACTCCAACTCTGTGCGTACGATTTAGAATTGGGCATCACCACCATCATTCCGGCTTCGTGTCAGAATGACGGTAAGATCGTGCTCAGCGCCAAGGTATTTTCAGAAATTGTGAGGAAATCCCCCGCAGAGACCGTGAAGATCACAGTAGATGAAAAAAACATGGCCACCATCGAAAGCGGAGAAAGCAGCTTTACGATCATCGGCATTCCATCTGAAGAGTTTCCCGAGCTGCCGAAAGTTTCAGACGCCACAAATATCCGGATCCAGGCAGCAATTTTAAAAAGCATGATCAAGCAGACGCTGTTTGCCGTAGCTGAAGGTGATGCGAAGCCGATTCATCAGGGCAGTCTTTTCAGCATTGAGGGCGGTCTTTTCGATATGGTCTCAGTGGACGGGTATCGCCTTGCAAAGCGGACGGAGACCATCCAGTTTGACGAGGATATCTCTTTTGTCGTTCCCGGCAAGACGCTTAGCGAAGTGAACAAACTTTTAAAAGATACAGACGAAGAGATTGAAATGATCATCGGCCGCCGGCATATTCTCTTCACAATTGATAACTATACGGTCATTTCCAGCCTGCTGGAAGGGGAATTTCTCAATTATAAGGCAACAATTCCGGCGGAAAGCCCGACAGAGGTCATCGTCAATACCCGAAGCACCATCGAAAGCGTGGAGCGTGTCTCCTTGCTGATCACCGACAGACTCAAAAGTCCCCTTCGCTGTACATTTGAAGATAATAGCATCTCGTTTATGTGTACCACGTCTATGGGCCGAGCTCATGACAAAATTAATGCAAAAATCAAAGGAGAAGGCCTTGAAATGGGCTTTAACAACCGGTATTTGCTGGACGCCCTGAAAAATACGGAATGTGATGAAATAAAAATTCAGCTAAACACCCCGCTCAGCCCGATGAAAATTGTACCGAAGGACGGCGACAGCTTTTTGTTCCTTGTTTTGCCGGTCCGTTTAAAATCGGAATAGGAGAGTCCTGTGGAAAAAGAGAATATCGTTACAATTGATGAGGATATGATCCGCCTTGATTCTTTCTTGAAGCTTTCGGGTGCGCTTGAAACCGGAGGCCGGGCAAAGATTGTCATACAGCAGGGCTATGTTTCCTTGAATGGAGAGGTATGTCTGCAGCGCGGAAAAAAGATTAAAGAAGGAGACAGGGTGCGTTTCAGCGGAGTGGAATATGTTTGTCACAGAACTGGGGTTTGAAAATTTTAGGAATCTCGAAAATGGAATCATATCTCCCTGTAGCGGGATCAATGTCATATATGGAGAAAATGCCCAGGGAAAGACAAATTTGCTGGAGGCGCTTTGGCTTTTTACCGGAGGGCATTCTTTTCGCGGCGCAAAAGATTCCGAGCTTCCGCGAGTTGACCTGCGGACAAAGCTCAGCACGGGATATTTCCGGCTGAAGTTGGATTTTTTCAGCAATGACCGTGACCAGAATGTGCGGCTACAATATACGGCAGGTAAGAAAAGCTCTGTCATCAATGGGGTGGAAAAAAAAACAGCCTCCGCTTTAATTGGAAAGGTGTGCGCGGTGATTTTTTCACCGGAGCACCTTTTGCTTGTTAAGGAGGGCCCCTCAAGACGGCGGAACTTTATTGACGGCGCCATCTGCCAGATCAAGCCCAATTATGCGAGGATACTCAGCCTATATAACCGATCCCTGTCCCAGCGCAACGCCCTGTTGAAGGATATCTCGCGTCATGCGGAATTAGTGGACACCCTCGATATCTGGGACACCCGGCTGATTCGCTTTGGTATGCAGGTGATGGAGGAACGCAGGCCCTATATTGAAAGACTGAAAGATAAGATCAGCGGCATATACAGCGGAATTTCGAAAAAGCGTGAACAGATCGAGCTGATATATCAGACGTCGGTGAAAACGGAGTGGAATGATTCGTCATCCGAGCTGGAGGAATACTTTCAAAAAGAACTGAACCGCCAGAGATCTGCAGACATTCGGTCGGGCTTTACCTCTGTCGGGCCTCATCGGGATGATCTGCTGCTTGAAATTAACGGGATGTCCGCGCGCATATACGGGTCCCAGGGCCAGCAACGCAGTGTAGTTCTTTCCTTAAAGCTGGCCGAATCGGAGATTCTGACAGAAAGCATTGGCGAAGCACCATTGATTTTGCTTGACGACGTAATGAGCGAGTTGGATGCCGGCCGACAGGACTATCTGCTCAACCATTTGCATGATAGACAGGTCTTTATCACCTGCTGCGATCCCCAAAGCATCAGTCTGATGGAAAAGGGCAGGCGTTTTCTTATAAAAGAGGGCAGCGTACAGGGATTTAATATATGAACAAACTGTTAATTTATTAACTTAAAGTGGACTTTAAGTTTGTATGCTGCTTGACAAAAGGAAAAGCATCACGATATAATTTTTTCAGAAAACAAACGGAAATAAGTTGGGTTGAAGCATGGATGATTTATTACGCCTCGAAAATATAACAAAAAGCTTCTCCGGTACACAGGTTCTGAAAGGAATTTGCCTCACGGCCGGTAAAGGCGAATTTATAACACTGCTGGGTCCTTCCGGCTGCGGCAAGACCACTACTCTGCGCATCATAGCAGGACTGGAATCACCGGATGAGGGAAGGGTATTGTTGGAGCAGATGGATGTCACCGCGTCTGATCCAAATAAGCGGGATGTGAATACGGTTTTCCAAAATTATGCACTGTTTCCCCATATGAATGTGGAAAACAACATCGGCTACGGGCTAAAGATAAAAAATGTAAAAAAAGAGGAAATCCGTAGAAAAGTTAAGAAAATGCTGGAGCTTGTACAATTGGAAGGCTATGAAAAGCGGATGCCCAGCGAGCTTTCCGGAGGGCAGAGGCAACGGGTGGCAATCGCCCGTGCACTGATCAATGAGCCAAAGCTGCTTTTGTTGGATGAACCGCTGGGTGCGTTGGATCTGAAGCTGCGCCGCCAGATGCAGATTGAGCTTAAGCGCCTGCAAAAAAAGTTGGGTATCACATTTATCTATATTACACATGACCAGGAAGAGGCATTAAACATGTCCGACCGCATCGCTGTGATGAACGAGGGGCAGTTTATCCAGATTGGATCTCCCGCCGATATCTATGACCGCCCGAAATCGTCGTATGTGGCCGATTTTGTAGGGAACGCCAATATATTGCGCGGAACCGTCACACATATCGAAAAAGACATTGTTTCTTTCCAGCATGAAAGCGGGATGGGAAGCTTCCTGTCACGGGGACATCGCTTTGTCACCGGCATGCCGGTGACAGTGGCCATACGCGGCGAACAGACGACACTAGGGCAGACAGATCCCCTTTACATAGATCGGAAAGACCGAATGAGTCTCCATGGAATTGTGAAAGAGAAAAGCTTTTCGGGCGGTATGCTGCATATTGCCCTGGAGCTTGCAAACGGCGAAGAATTCATCTGCAACCGTCACGGTATTGATTTTGAAATCCTCAGCGGTGACAAAGCCGTGATCGGATGGCTGCCGGAACACTGTATCGCTGTGGATCTCATTGAGGAAAAGCCATGAAGAATAAAAAAATGAGCCGGGGAAATAAAACCGGACGACTCAATGGTTATATATTGACCCTTGTTCCGCTCTATCTGTTCACACTGCTATTTGTGGTAGGTCCGCTTATTTATATGCTGGTATTGAGCTTTATGACAAGGGCGGAAACTTGGGGTGTTGTTGCGGAGTATACGACGAAAAACTATAAAGATATCCTCGATCCGGTATATCTGAATACTTTTCTGGAGTCCTTGCGACTGGCCTTTTTAAGCACATTGCTCATCATTCTCATCGGATATCCCTGCGGTTATTTTATGGCGAAGCTTTCGGCAAAGTGGAAAAAGCGTGTCATGCTGCTTCTGATGATTCCCTTCTGGACCAGCTCACTTATCCGCCTTTATGGGTGGATAATTATTTTTCGTGCAAACGGAGTTTTGGATGCCGCGCTTATGGGAATCGGCATCACCGACGCACCGCTGAAGCTGTTATATACCTATCCCGCGGTGGTGGTCGGGATGGTTTATGCCCTGCTGCCTTTTATGATTTTATCAGTTTATTCCAGCGCTGAAAAACTGGACTTCGGTCTTGTTGAAGCCGCTCGCGACCTGGGGGCAGGCGCAATTAAGGCATTTTTAACCGTATCACTGAAGTTGACACTGCCGGGTTTACTGTCCGGTGTGATTCTGACATTTATTCCGTCGATGGGTCTGTTCTTTATCGCTGATATTTTGGGTGGAAACAAAGTGGTGCTCATCGGCAATGTGATCCAGGAACAGTTGATGAAGGCGCATAACTGGCCGTTTGCGGCAGCCCTTGCCACCGTATTGATGGTTTTGACAAGTCTCATCATCTTTCTGTACCGTAAAATCGCAAAAGTACGGGATTTGGAGGGAATCGTATAACCATGAAAATACCAAAAATGATTTACTTTGATTACGGTCATACATTGGTTCACGAAACCGAAATCAGCCAAATAAAAGGCCAGCACGCTTTAATGCCATATGTCAGTCGCAATGATAAAAAGTATACGGCAGAAGATATCTCGGCATATGCGGATGAAATTTTCTTATCGCTCAGGGAAGCAAGAACGTTGGATCTTGAGCTGCACAATCATATGTTCTGCCGCTTTTTGTATGAATACCTTGGATTAGAATTTTCAATATCCTTGCAGGACGCAGAAACGATCTTCTGGGATAACTTCGCCCCGGGCGAGGCCATGCCGCATGCAGACGAGCTGCTGGATTTTTTAAATGTAAATGACATACGAACCGGTGTCATCAGCAATATTTCCTTTTCCGGCGCCGCGCTGACAAAGCGGCTGAAAAATATCTATCCGCAGCATTCTTTTGAGAGGGTCATTGCCTCCAGCGAATACATATTCCGAAAGCCAAACAAAAGGATTTTTGAGCTTGCCGTTTCCAAGGCTGGGCTTCCTCCCAGTGAGATATGGTACTGCGGCGATAGTCCGTATTTTGACATGGAAGGCGCGGCAGGAGCCGGAATATTTCCGGTGTGGTACTGTAGTGAAAAACCCTGTTATTACAGAGAGAACACTATACAAGAGGAGCCTTCCTGTAAACATATAAAAATAAATGACTGGCATGTGCTGATCGACATACTGAAAAAGAGGTTGTCATGAAAAATAGGACAAAACTGCCCGGTGTTTATATCTCCCTTGTCATCGGCATGACCTATATACCGATTGTCCTTGTAATCATTTATTCCTTCAATGAAAGTAAAATTAGCTCCGTATGGGATGGCTTTTCACTGAAGTGGTATGAAGAGCTGTTCCGGGATGAAAGCATGTTTCAAGCGCTGTGTAACAGTGTTCTTCTGGCCGTATCCAGCAGCATCTGCGCCGCCGTCATCGGAACGCTGGGCGCTTTTGGCATGACGAAGGTGCGCTCGAAAGCAAATCATGTGATGGAATACATTTCGACATTGCCCATTATGATTCCGGAAATTGTTCTGGGTATGGTGTTTATGGTATTTTTCGCTTTGATCGGCCTGCCCTTTGGGATGACAACTTTAATCATTGCACACACAGCGTTCTGCATTCCCTATGTATTTATGCAGGTAAAGGCCCGTCTCGTTGGAATGGATAAAAGTCTTGCCGAAGCCGCGCTGGATCTCGGCGCCCATCCGGTTCGCGTATTCTTTGACATCACGCTTCCGCTCATTGCCCCGGCAATTTTGTCCGGCATGCTTTTATCCTTTGCAATGAGTTTTGACGACGTTATTATCAGTGTATTTGTAACAGGTGTCAACACGAATACACTGCCGATAAAAATATTTACACAGCTGAAAACCGGTGTCACGCCAAAGATAAATGCTCTTTGTACACTGCTGTTTGCATCCACCATTCTTTTGTGTGCACTGTCGGCTATTATTGGCAGAACACCAAGAAAAAAGGAAATAAGCGAAATAAAGGAGAATGAAATATGAAAAAATTACTGACCATTCTACTCATACTGTGTCTTTTAACAGTGTCCTTCACATCCTGCACGCAGGCCGGACCTGTGACAAGCGATACGGGAGGAACCATATCCGGTTCCAGTTCTGAGGCTGCCCCGCAAATCGACAATCAGACCCTTAACCTATTCACATGGGATGGTATGTTTCCGGAGGAGGTATTGAAGGATTTTACAGAAGAGACCGGCATCGTTATCAATTATGTGAATTTCGACTATGACGAAACCATGCTTGCAAAGCTCCAAACGGCCAAGGGCGGAGACTATGACCTTGTAATCGCGGACGACTATATCATTGAGCTTGCTATTTCGGAAGGCCTTGTGAAACAGCTGGATAAAGAAAAAATCAGCAACTTTGAGAATATAAATCCCATTTACCAGGGCCAGTTTTACGATCCAAATGATGAGTATACCGTTCCTTATGGCGCGGGTGTTCAGACCATTGTTTACAATCCCGATATGGTGGACGTAGTAATTGACGGCTACGAAGATTTGTGGGATAAAAGCCTTTCGGACAGTGTGGGCATCATCGCAAGTTCCCGTGTCATCGACGGTATGGCGCTGAAGGTTTTGGGCGAAAGCTATAATGTGGAGGATGTCGGGACAATTGAAAAAGCCGGAGAAAAGCTTCTGGAACTGGCGCCGAATATCCGTCTGATCAAGGATGATAATATTCAGGACGATTTGCTGTCCGGTGAAATCAATGCGGCGGTTATGTATACGTCTCAGGTGACAATGTCAAAGCTTGCAAATCCCGATTTGGAAATAGTTTATCCGAAGGAGGGAATCGGTTTTGGCATCATGCCGCAGTTTATTCCGGTGAATGCACCAAATCCGGATGCTGCTTATCAGTTCATCGATTATATTTTACGTCCGGAGGTTTCCGCCGCCTGCTTTGAATTCTTCGGATATTACTGTACGAATCTAGCTGCAGAAGAGCATATTTCAGATGAAATGAAAGGTTTTCTGACATTGCCGGAAGAATTTAAGCAGGATAATATGGAAATGATCGAGAATATTTCAGCCGAAGCACAGGAAGCGCATGAAAAAATCTGGACCGCGTTCAAATCGGCATGCGGAGAATAAAAGTATAACATATTTGGATGAAAGCAAGGGGAGGATCATTTTTGGGTAAGTTCAAATCACTATTTGGCGCGCAGGATATGACGATGGGGAATCCGACGCGGTCTCTGGTCCTATTTTCCGTACCGCTGCTCATCGGGAATTTAGCGCAGCTGATGTACAGCACCGTCGACTCCATCGTCGTCGGCAACTTTGTGGGAGATGAAGCATTGGCAGCCGTCGGGGCCAGCAATCCGGTGCTGAATTTGCTGCTGCTGCTCTTTATGGGTGTGTCAATGGGAAGCACCATCATGGTTTCCCAGTATTTTGGTGCAAAGGAAAAGGATAAGCTTTCCGGTACTGTGGGTACCAGTATCACGCTGACCTTCATTATTTCTATTATCATGATGGCGGTGGGGCCGTTTGTATCTTCACCGCTGCTGCACCTAATGCAGACACCAGAGGATATATTTGATATGTCCGTGGAGTATCTGGTCATCACATTTGTTGGAATTGCCGCGCCGGCGTTCTATAACATTTTGTCGGGTATTCTCAGGGGGCTTGGCGATTCCATCATGCCGCTGTTATTTCTTTTGGTGGCCTGCGGCCTCAATATCGTACTGGACCTCTGGTTTGTCATCAGCTTTGGCTGGGGTGTTGCAGGCGTTGCATGGGCGACGATTATCGCACAGGCGGTATCCGCCGTACTCTGTTTCATTCAGATTCTGCGGATGAAGCATGTGCTGACGCTTCGATGGAAAACATTGAAGCCTGATAAAAAGCTGGTGTCCCAGCTGATTAAGCTCGGGCTGCCGACAGGCGCTACACAGGGAATTTTTTCTCTTGCGGCTTTGGTGGTGCAAAGCCTGACGAACCAGTTTGGCACCATTTTTATCGCTGTCACCAATGTTGTCATGAAGGTGGACAGCTTTGCCATGATGCCGAATTTCACATTCGGTTCGGCCATGACCACCTATACCGGGCAAAACATCGGTGCTGGTAAAATAGACCGGGTTGAAGCCGGTGTAAAAAAAGGATTAAAGCTTGGCATGATTGTCTCAGTAGTTCTGGTTTTGCTGTTGCTGGTATTCGGTGAAGCCCTGATGCGAATGTTTACCGGTACGGAAGAAGTCATCAGCATGGGTACCCGTATGATCCGGATTCTGGCAGTGGGCTATCTGGCGTTTACCGTCACGCAAATTCTTTCAGGTGTGATGCGTGGCGCGGGTGAAACGATGGTTCCCATGTGGATTTCTATTATCGCCACAGTCGTTACAAGAATTCCCGTCGCTTACGGTCTTGCATTTTTTACCCGGTCAGAACAGAGTCCCATCGGGCTGCCGGAATCCATTTATATCTCCTTACTCATTTCATGGCTGATCGGCTCTGTATTGACTGTGATTTTCTATATAAAAGGAAAGTGGAAAAACCGAGGGATTACAAGTTATAAACAGGATGAAGCAGAGATTTTTAAGGAATCGGGTGATGAACAACAACCCGTGCTGAATGCCGACTGAACAAATAATAGAGTGGCTGCCTCAAGGTGCGCATGATCATACACCTTGGGGCAGCCATTTATGGTTTTGTTATGAAAAATCAATTCGTGCATATCATACCCGCAGGGATAAAATGATTAACCTGCCGCTGCGCCGCTTACATCTGTCAGGTCAAAGGATGGAAGCGTCTGATCATTCTCAAATTTTAAATTGCACAGCTGCGCTGCACAGGTGCGGTAATGGTTCATCGTGGCAAGAGCTCCTGCAATTGCATCACTTTCTGACAAGGTCTTAGCATGTGTCAGGCCGGACTGCATCGTATTCAGATAGGTATTGTATAAATTCTTGACCTCTTCCCGCCTCTCATCGGTTTCACTGGATTCCAAAGCGGCATCGTAAGACACCGACACCATTTGCTTCCAGCTTTCAGTGGCATCATAGATAATGTCACCAAGCATGGCATTGGATGTGGCAAGGTCAAATTCGGCATTGAATTTTTCGTCAATCACATTTTTTACAAATAGTTTCTGGAATTCAGCGGATCCCACGGTGAGTGTTTCAAGCTTTACTCCGTCTCCGGAGGTGGGATCTGTAACCCCCGACGGCTCCTCAGAAATTTCAGAAGCCGAGCTTTCCGGCAGTGAGGATTCCGGGACTACAGATGATTCACGTGAAACCTCGGAACGGACTCCCTTGGGCTCACTGGAAACAATCGAAGAAGATCCGCCTATGTCGGCGTTGTTATCCGTGCCTTGCGTACAGGCCGCTATGTTCGATACCATAAAAGCACAAAGTATAATCGCAAATACCTTTTTCATTCTATTCATTTTTTCCACCTCTCATTTGTTTCATGTTGAAAACTGAACGCAAAAATAATTATAACAAGCCCTTTTGAACAAGGCATGCAGTCTTTAGAATGCCAACCTGTGTTTTTGCGTCGCATATTTCATTGCATAGGACCATATCCACCGCTTTTTGCAGCGGAATTTTTTCGGTCACAATGAATTCATCCTCATCCGGCTCCATCTCTCCCTGGCTACCGATCCGGCAGGCCCACATGCGGATGATTTCACTGCAATAGCCGGGTGTGGGGTACAGATTGCCAAGGGAGACATAGTTTACCCCCGTTGTACCGGTTTCCTCACGCTGCTCACGCTGTACCGCAAGAAACGGATCCTCCCCCTTTTCAAGCTTTCCGGCTGGGAGCTCCAGCAGAATCTCCTTATATGGATAACGAAACTGCCGTACGAGAATCAGCTCGTTTTTTTCCGTAAGGATCGCCACGCATACGCCGCCCGGATGGTCCACGACTTCCCGTTTTGCATCGGCGCCGTTTTCCAACACAACATCGTCCACATGGACGGAAATGATTTTACCATCAAAAATTGGCTTCTGGCTTTTTGTTTCTTCGTATAATTTCATAAGCTTACACTTCATCCATTTTATTCATGACAAGGCCTGTCGTCAGCTTCGGATAAAAATAGGTGGACTTCTGCGGCATTTTTTCTCCGGCAGCGGCCACTTCACCGATTTCGGAAACGGCCGTAGGATTTAAAAAGAATGCGCATTGGCTCTCACCACAATTAACCGATTGAACCGCCTCAGCGAAGGAGCGGGTGTAGGTGAGATTTTTCTGGTTGGCCATGTTTTCTTTGTCAATACCCAGCAGACGCTCCAATATCAAGCCGTGCAGGATGGAGACGTCCAGAAAGCGATAAGCGTCGCTTTGTTTCGGGATGATTTCCCGCATGGCATTCTTGTCCTTCAGCACAAGCAAATAACAGTTTTCTTGCGTATAGAAGGTAAAAGCCTTTTTATTTTCTTTGGAGAGTTCTTCCATTTTACCTTCCACGTCGTCAAGAGCAATGCGCTCAATATCAAAATATACCTTGCTGCTTTCAAGGAGCGCCTTCTCATCAAAGACTTCAAGGCCGCGGATCAGGCGGTGCGTCGGAAATACCACGAGCCCCTCGTCCGCCATATCGGTAAGAAACATCATAACGTAGTTACTGCCCGGATTGTAAATATCATTGTCACGGCAGTAGTTGCGATAATTGATGGAGGTTTCATAGCGGTGATGGCCGTCGGCTATGTAAAGCTTGCGGTCGGTAAAATCCTCGCAGAAAGCGCTAATGGTGACAGGATCATTTACAACCCAAAGACGGTGTATGACAAGTGCATCGTCAAAATCATAACGCGGCGCCGTCGCAGCGCAAATCCGGTCCATACGCTCCCTTGTGACATGTTTTTCATCAGGAAACAGCGAATAAATCGGACTGAAATTGCAATTTGTAGCCTTAAAAAGATTGAATCTGTCGGTTTTGGCTTTGCTGAGGGTTTCCTCATGGGGCAGTACAACACCCGTTTCAAAATCTTCAATCCGCACGCGGCAGACAAGTCCCTTTAGGCTCATCTCCTTCCCGCTTTCAACAGCCGATTTGAATTTCAGCTCATAAATATACAGGCCTTCATCCATATCACAGCTTAAGATAGAATCCTGCAGCCATTTGGTGAGAGTTGCTCCGGCTTCCGCGTAAGGGTCTTCACCACGAGGCAGCTCCAGGCGGATGACATTGCAGGAGTTGTTTTCGAGAAATGCTTTCCGTTCATTTTCACTGATAATATCGTAGGGCGGGCACACCAGGTCGTCGATTTTTCCTGCTTTTTCTGTATAACGCAATCCTTTAAAAGCTTTGATCTCTGCCATATGCTCCTCCAAAACAAAATTTGATGGAATATTATGTATACCATGTCCCGTCTATTGTAATCGTTTCCAGATCTGCCGTCAAGTTATCCGGTAAAAAGCTGTCAGAAATTTAAAAAAAATTCACGATTATATAAGAAAATTCACCTCATTTTCACACAGTCTGTTTAGAATAGCAAATAAGTGTTTTCGGCGAAACTATTGCAAAAGAATTTTTTTTAAGATAGAATTAGCTGTTCGTTTATCTAAAGATTGTGTACAGGAGGAATCGCAGAAATGGTAGAGGTAAAACACCTCACGAAGCGGTACGGCGTCAATACGGCAATTGACAACGTCAGCTTTATGGTTGAGGAAGGGACCATCGTGGGCTTTCTTGGGCCAAACGGCGCTGGTAAAACGACCACTATGAACATCATCACCGGATATCTTTCGGCAACGTCCGGTTCTGTGACCGTATCGGGAATCGATACACTGGAAGAGCCGAATGAAGTGAAAAAGATGATCGGTTATCTGCCGGAGCAACCGCCGTTGTATCTTGATATGACGGTGAAGGAGTACCTGAATTTCATGTATGAACTGAAAAAGGTAACTCTGCCGAAGGAGAAGCATATTAAGGAAATATGCGGACTGACAAAGATCGAAGAGGTGTATACCCGTCTGATCGGCAACCTCTCCAAAGGTTATCGGCAGCGTGTCGGCATCGCCCAGGCACTGCTGGGGAACCCGCCTGTACTGATTCTGGACGAGCCCACTGTGGGTCTAGATCCAAAGCAAATCATCGAAATCCGAAATCTAATTCAAAATCTTGGAAAAAGCCATACTGTTATTTTAAGCTCTCATATCCTTTCCGAGGTACAGGCTGTCTGTGAACGTATCATCGTAATCAGTAACGGAAGGGTGGTCGCTGACGGCTCTGCGGATACGCTGGCCCATGATCTTTCTGATGAACACAAACTGATAGCACGTATAGAAGGCCCGGAAAAGGAGATTATCTACGCTGTCAAAAACCTTGAAAAGGTAGTGGATGTCGTTTCTTTGGGAGAAAAGGAAAAGGGCGTGTATGATATCAGCATCGAGGGGGAGCCGGATTACGATTTGAGAAAACCGCTGTTTGCGCTGCTGACGAGAAAAGGCTGGCCGCTGCTGGCACTGAAAACCACGGACCTCACACTTGAGGACCTGTTCCTGCGCCTGACCTCCACAGACTATGCCCCAGAAAAATCCTTTGTCCCGCAGAAGAGGCCCCAGGTGGAGCTTTTACTGGATGACGAAGGTGAAACGGAAGGCAGTGAGGTAGAAAAGACATCTGAAAACGATGAAGGGGGAGCAGACTGATGAAGGCAGTATTCAAAAGAGAAGTGCGCTCATATTTTTCGTCGCCGGTAGGCTATGTCTGCGTGGCAGCCATTGCGGCACTCTACGGGTTCTACTATTTTGCATATGTCATGCTATATGGAGCAACGGCCTATGCTAAGGATGTATACAGTGTCATGTTCCAGTTCTGTATGATGATCATTCCCATCATCACCATGAGGAGTATGACCGAGGATAAGAAAAACAAAACGGATCAGGCGCTGCTGACGGCTCCTGTCGGTGTCACATCCATTGTGATGGGTAAGTTTTTCGCATCGTTCTTTGTGTTTTTCCTGGCGTCAACCCTTGGCCTGCTGCCAGCTGTGGCGCTGAACTTTTTCGCATCGCCGCCCTGGGGGATTATCTTTGGAAACTACATCGGCACACTCCTTTATGGCGGAGCGATGATCTCCATCGGTATTTTTGTGTCCAGTATGACAGAAAGCCAGGTCATTGCGGCAATCGGCACTTTTGTCATTTCAATTGTGCTCATGTTCATCGACGGTGTCACATCCAATTTCAGCAATGAAATTCTGTCAAAAGTGATCAATTGGATATCTTTCAATGCTAGATATGATACATTTACCAATGGCATTTTCAGTATACCGAGTGCGGTATTCTTTATAAGCGTGATGGCAATATTCGTGTTTATCACCTCTCGCAGGGTGGAAAGCCGCCGCTGGAGTTAAAGGAGGATCGATAAATGAGTAATATGGAACAAAAAACCAAGAAACAGGAAAGCAAGCCGGTGAAAGAGAAAAAAACAAAGCTCAGTAAAAAGAACAAATACAAGCACGGTACGATGGCCCTTGTCATGTCCCTGGTCTTTATCGTACTGGTCATTGGCGTCAACATTGTCACGTCCCTGCTTGCCGAGCGCTTTCCGTCAATCAATATGGATCTCACCTCACAGAAGCTGCACAGCCTTTCTGAGGATGCGGTGGAAATCGCCAAAGGCGTGGAGAAAGAAACAACCTTTTATATCATGGCCAGTGAGGATATTGCGCGCGGTGACAAAATATACGCCCAATATTTTCAGTACAGTCAAATTCCAAACCTGATAGACAAAATGCGTGAGCTGAACCGGAACATCAGCATGCACTTTGTAGAGCTGGATTCCGAACCGGATTTTGTAAACAAATATCCCAATGAAACACTCAACACCGGTTATGTCATCGTACAGACAGACAGGCGTTACAAGGTTTTGACGATTGACGATCTTTTCGGCTATACACAAGACTCCAATACAGGCGCTTACGACTACTTTTCAAAGGTTGACGGCGCGCTTGCCAATGCGCTTACGCTTGTAAACCTCAACGAGGTTCCGGTCGTTGCAGTTGCCACCGGCCACAGTGAGGCGCTCACCTCTTCCACAATGTCCACCTTCCTGTCCATTTTTGAAGGAATGGCCTTTACCGTAGAGGAATTTAATATCCTGACGGATGAAGTTCCGGCAGATACACAGGTTCTGATCATCCCGACACCGATGACCGATTATACCACTGAGGAAATCACAAAGCTCAGAGAATTTTTGAGCGACGACAGTGAGGCAAAGTCAAAAACCATCGTTTATTCCTGCTTTTATTCCCAGGGAGACTTACCCAAGCTAAATAGCTTCCTGGAAGAATGGGGCGTATCCGTGGGCGCGGGAATCGTTCAGGAGACCAACAGCAGCAACTATTACAACGACCCGGCCATGCTGTTTGCAAATTCCAATACGGATGTACTGAAAGGAAGCTACAGCTATCTCCTTTCCCCTGCCTCCTCACCGATCAAATTTACCTTTGGCACCAACAATGACATATCGACCACCGCTCTGTGGACGACAAGCGCCGATGCCACTCTGGTTGTGGATGAGGATTCCGACACCAGTGATACCGGCGAGCATGTGATTGCCTCCCTTTCCTCCCGCTATGTACAGAAGCAAAGCAAAAGCGTGACGGAGAATGTGGTGGTCCTCGGTTCCTCATATGCCATTATGGATAATTATATCAGTGCTTCCATCTTTGGAAACCGAAATTATTACGAAGACCTGTTTGCGCAGATCACAGGAGCGAAAAGCGACCAGATCTATATCGAGCAGGTTCAGACCTCTAGCTATGACGTTGCCATGTCTTCGGGTACCGTCCTCATTTTGGGTCTTGGCGTGTTTACCATTGCGATACCGCTTGTGATTCTCATCGCGGGTCTTGTCGTATTCCTCAGGAGGAGGCATTTATAAGCCATGAAAAAAAAGAAGCAATATTTGATCATCATGCTGGTGGTGGTTTTGGCGGTGCTAGGGGTGGCGGCAGTGATGCTGCTGAACCCCGGGGAGACTGAGGATAACGATTCCTCCTTATCCTCAGCCGTGGAAAGCTCGGAGCCGGCTGAGGAAATTGTCTCCGTTGACGCGGCGGATGTGAAGTCCATCACCATAACGCTGCCCTATGACGAGTATGTACTGCTTCCGGTAATTGCGGAAAAGGCGGATACATCTGATGGCGATGAAAGTTCGGCAGCTGCGGAAATCAGCTTTACTATTGAGGGCCTTGAGGAATTCATATTGTCAGACAGCGATATCACAACTCTTGCAAATGGACTTTTAAGTATCCGCTCGACAAAATCTGTAGGTGAAAGGGAGGATCTTAAGGCCTTCGGACTTATTGCAAGCGATGATATGGAAAGCGGCGATGGCGGCGTAACGGTTGCGGTGGAAACGGGAAGTGGAACTATTACGTACAAAATCGGTGCCACAGCTCCGGAGTCCAGTGGCCGCTATGTGGTGATGGACGGCGAAAACGAAGTGTATATCGCAACCGTTTCTGCCACGGTATTCAATAAGGCATATGACTTTGTCAGTAAAGATCTGTATACGGTGGCGGATATCATCGTGACAGACGATGAGGGAAATGAAACAGTCGGCGCGGATGAAATGGCAAGCATTTCCATCAGCGGAAGCAACTATCCGGATGCAATTGAAATAAAGTCCTCCACCTCTATGTCGGGTTATGCCATGACAATGCCGATGAAAGCAGATGCGTCTCCCGACCGGATGGCGGAGATCGTTACGGCACTGAAGACGGTGACGGCCTCCAGTGTCGCCAAAGCCCCTTATGAGGAGAGCGACCTTGCGGAGCATGGCCTTGATGAGCCGTCTGCAAAGGTGGAATATATCCTCAACGGTGAAAAGCACAGTATTACACTGGGCGACCGCGCGGAAAATGGCGACCGTTATATGATTGCCGATGACTTTGGAATCATCTACACCATCTCCGATGACAGCGTATCGGCTTGGGCGGATTCCAATGTGATGACGCTGCGTTCCTCATATATTCTGCTTCCGAACATTAAGAATGTTCAAACCCTGACGCTGACTGTTGACGGCGAGAAAACGGTTTTTGATATCGAGCGTGTCCTCAATGAGGAGAAATCAACAGAAGAGGAGCCGTTTTATGACCTTGCCATCACGTCAGGCGGTAAAGAAATCAGCTATGACGAGCTTTATCAGCCCCTTTACAAAGAGCTGATTTCCATATCGGTGTTGTCTGTGGATATGGCCGAGTACGATAACGGTACGCCGAAAATGACAGTGGAGTATGCTTATTTTGATTCATCCGGGTCCGACGTGATCAGTTTTTTCGAGCTGGCCGATGAAGAGCGTTATGCGGTGGAACTAAACGGAGAATATGGCGGCATCATCCGCAAGACATCCCTCGACAATATCATCGAGACGATTGCTGCTGCTAAGGCAGAGTAATTTTCTGTTGACAAAACAGGTGAAACATGCTTTAATTATTGAAACCAGTGATGGGGAGATAAAATCGGGAAATGAGCTTACAGAGAGCCGTGATAGTGGAAATCGGCAGAAATCAGCCTGATAAATGGACCCCTGAGGGCCGGGTGAAAAAATTCATTTGAGTATTCCCGGACGGCAGCCTGCGTTAAAGGGCGAGGATGTGTTGGCATCCGGTAAAGGCGGCTGTGTAAACGGCAAGCAAGGTGGCACCGCAGATTTCGCATCTGTCCTTGTAATAAGGACAGATGTTTTTTGTCGTTTTGGAACCAACAGATAATGTATAGGGAGCAATCCCAGGAAGGAAGGCAAAATATGATCAAAACAGGAAAAAAGGTATTCGGTATTTTACTTGCGGTGATGATGTGCATAACACTGTTCACTGCCTGCGGAGACGCACAGGATAACAGCGAGGTATCTTCACAGCCGGTGTCCAGCGGAAAAGCGGAAAACAGCGTCTACAAAATTGGGCTGATCCAGTATGTGGAGCACCCGTCCCTTGACACCATCCGCGAGGCCTTTATGACCCGTCTGGAAGAATGGGGCTATGATGAAACAAAGATTTCCATCGACTATCAGAATGCTGCGGGCGACAATGCCAACGTCAATACCATCTGCCAGAAATTTGTGGGCGACGAGGTGGACCTGATTGTGGCGATTGCAACTCCGGCCGCACAGGTGGCGGTTTCATCGACGGAAGGCACAGACATCAAGGTGTTGTTTGCCGCGGTCAGCAATCCGGCTGAGGATTTGAGCATTAAGAATCTTGACGCCCCCGAGGGCAATGTCACCGGAACCAGTGATAAAATTCCCGTGAGCTCCACAGTGGATTTGGCGCTGCAGGTCAATCCTGAGCTGAAAACCTTCGGTTTGCTGTATAACTCCGGTGAATCCAATTCTGTTGCAAATGCCAAAGAGGCCCGCGAATACTGTGAATCCAAGGGAATTGAAGTGATAGAGGGAACCGTGTCCAATGTCAGCGAGATTCAGCAGGTGTCCACAAATCTCTGCACACAGGTTGATGCAATTTTTACTTCCACAGATAACAGCATTGCATCCTCCATCTCGGTTGTCGTCGAGGCCACGCGTGAAACCAAAACCCCGTTCTATGTCGGCGCGGATTCTATGGTTGAAGACGGAGCCTTTGCGGCAATCGGCATCGATTATACGGAGTTGGGCGCCATGAATGCCGACATGGCGGTAGAGCTGATGGAAGGCAAAGAAATCAAAGATGTTCCGGTAGTAATATTCAGCGAATACCAGACCTATGTCAATCAGGAAACCTGTGATACGCTGGGCGTGGCGCTTCCCGCGGACGTGGAAAAAAAAGCTGTGTTTTTTTAAGGCGGATATCTTGGGCAAGTGAGGCGTGAAACAGATGACAATGATTGCATTTACAGGAGCGGCGGAGCTGGGCCTGATCTATTCAATGGTCGCCGTAGGGCTTTATCTCAGCTATAAAATACTGGGTCTTGCCGACCTCACGGTAGACGGCAGCTTTACTTTGGGGGCTGCCGTCTCCATCATGGCGGTGCTGGCAGGCTTCCCGGCGATGGGTCTCATAGCCGCCGCCCTTTGCGGGGCAATGGCGGGGCTTATCACGGCCCTGCTGCAGACGAAGCTTGGAATCCAGCCGATTCTGGCGGGCATTTTGACCATGACGGCCCTCTATTCCATCAACTTAAAGGTGATGGACGGCAAGGCGAGTGTCAACGCTCTAAGCCAGTCTACCGTTTTTTCGTTTTTTCAGAGTATTTTTACGGATGGCGGAAAGCTGATATTTGTTTTGTTGATTCTTCTGGCGGTTACCGCGGTGTTTGTGTGGTTTATGGGCACCCAATTCGGCATGGCCATCCGCGCCACCGGGGACAACGAAAGTATGGTGCGTTCCTCATCCATCAATTCGAACCTCACAAAGACAGTGGGACTGATGCTTGCAAACGCATTGGTGGCGCTTTCCGGAGGGCTTCTCGCACAGTACCAGAAATCCTCCGACACCTCGATGGGTACCGGTGTGGTGGTCATCGGACTTGCATCGGTCATCATCGGCGATGTGATCGTGGGTAATTTTCTGTTTGCGGTCACCAAAAAAAGAAACATCATTACCGGCGTTGTGTCGGTGATCTGTGGCTCCATTCTCTACCGGCTGATCATCGCGTTTGTACTGCAGCATAACAATCATCCGGCCCTCCGGTTCCTGAATATCACGGCCTCGGATATGAAGCTGCTGTCCTCCATTATCGTGGTCATTACCATATCTTACCCGGTTATCAAGCAAAAGCTGATACTTTCTTCAAAGAAACGGAGGCTGAAAAATGCTTCAGATTCGTAATCTTACAAAGATTTTCAGCGCCGGTACCGGCAATGAGCGAAAAGCGGTGACGAACATCAATCTTTCTGTGGAAAGCGGTGAGTTCCTCTGCCTGATCGGCGGAAACGGCGCGGGGAAATCGACATTGATGAATCTGGTCGCAGGAACCTATATGCCCGACAGCGGACGTATCACCCTTGAACGGAAAGACATCACCTATTTGTCCGAGCATAAAAGGGCCAAGCAAATCGGGCACCTGTTTCAGGATCCCCTTTTGGGAACCGCCCCCAACATGACGATTGAGGAAAATTTGTCACTGGCGTATTTGCGCGGAAAGCGCCGCGGATTGAAGCGCGCCGTGAGCAAGAAAAACGCCCCGTTTTTTAAAGAGCAGCTGCGGCTTCTGGACCTCGGACTGGAGGACCGGCTGAAAACACAGGTCGGCTTACTGTCCGGAGGGCAGCGCCAGGCGATTACATTGCTGATGGCGACCCTCGCTGCGCCCACGCTTTTGTTGCTGGATGAGCATACCGCGGCCCTGGATCCCGCCACTGCGGATAAGGTTTTATGCCTGACGGAAAATATCCAGCGGGAAAGCAAGATTACTACATTGATGATCACACACAATATCGAATCGGCCCTTCGTGCCGGAACGAGAACCCTGATGCTGCAGCAGGGAAAAATCATTTTGGACATAAAGGGTAAGGAACGAGAAGAGATGACAGTGGAAAGGCTCCTCAGAATGTTTCGACAGAAAAGCGGAAAAAGCCTCAATAACGACCGGATGCTGCTTTCATAAGCTTCCGGTTTTTTCGTTGCAGTTTCTTACGTATTTCTATCAATAGTTTGGCAGAAACTGCTGCATAGCGGGATAATGCTGTATTTGCCATCCAATAAAGAGCGGCAAAAGAGTAATTTTCGGTTGACGGTAAATTATAATACATGGTATCATAAAGAGAAATGTATTGTTTTTCTGCATATAGGAGAGAATATGTGGCTTCATCTTGGACAGACCACGGTTGTGAACAGCAGCGCGGTAATAGGTGTTTTTGATTTGGACAATTGCACCATCTCAAAGCATACACGCAAGCTGCTTGCAAAAGCGCAAAAGGAAGACCGTGTGGTAAATGTATCGATGGAACTTCCCAAATCTTTTATTGTATGTATGGAAAACGGCGGGGAGAGACTATATATATCACAGATATCCCCACAAACGCTGCTTAAAAGATTGGGGAGCGTATAGAGCCCAAACGCGGCTTTCCAAAAATCCGGAAGGGTGGTGAAGCGGACACTGTATCCGCTGTTTACGATCACGGCAATGCGAAGTGTCCGTCATAAATGAAATATATCGGAGTTCCCAGATGTCCCTATTGCAAAAAGAGGGTCAGTATTATCAGAACCTGGAGACTGAAGCGTGAAGGAGAATACAGATGTCCGCGCTGCAGCGGCATATCCAATATCTTTCTTTCTCCACTGATCTATGTATTCGCACTTGTGGCGATCTTTGCGGGCGGCGCACTGTATTTTTTTCATAAGTTTATTTTGGATGATATCGAACCATTGACCGCGCTGGAGGTCTTTATACCCTTTGCAGTGTTCTTTTTTCTCAGCCTGTTTTTGGTGTACCTGGAAAAACCCGTTATGAAAAAAGTGGCAAAAAACAAAAAATCGTCCGGCATTCCCGCTCAGCAGAAACGCAAAGTCACAAAAAGGGCGGATCAGGCCAGCAGAAGTTTTTCGGATGACGAATATCTCCCTCGCTCTGGGTTCCAGACCGGTCCGATTTATCAAAGCGGCGATATGAATCCCCGTGCTGACGGCGATGCGATGCAGGCGCCCTCTGTGTCTTTTCAGCCGCAGAGCGGCCATACGGCGGCGGTACCGCCTGTCTCCCCTCAGTATACCGGAAGAATGGATGCCCCCGCGGTAAACAGACCTGGACCCGTACCGCAAAAGACGGTTTCACCGGTACAACAACCGACGACGCCAATGCGCGCTGTCACGCCGGTGGATGTTACTTCAGTGGGAACAGGCGCGGCCCAAAACACTGCTCCGTCCCATTTAGTGAGTTCGGTCAATATTTCCGAGGATTATTTCGCTAAATACAATGATCCGGACTATATCAAGAAGCGGATGGATGAGCTGCAAAATAAGAACAGCGGCTCCTGATGCCCGTATGAGAAAGCATTAACATTTATCGGGATAGGAGCAGGCATTTTTAATATGCGAAATAAGTCACAATAAGAATTAATCTTCAAAACCGCCTCTAAAGGCGGTTTTTTTGAGTTTTTATATTTTATGTAAGGGAGGACATTCTGTTTACAATTTCCTCAAAATATGGTACAATAGAGACAATTATTGAAGAATAGTAAACAGGTTATTGAAAGAGATATGGAGGGTCGTTTTTGGAATTCAGCGATATGTCAAAAGTAGAAGAAAAATATGACGGCGACCAAATACAGGTGCTCGAAGGGCTGGAAGCGGTTCGAAAACGCCCGGGTATGTACATTGGTTCAACCGGACCGAGAGGTCTGCATCATCTCGTTTATGAAATCGTGGATAACGCGATCGACGAGGCGCTTGCAGGCTTTTGTGATATGATAGAGGTAAAAATATTGCCCGGCAATATCATCTATGTGTCGGATAACGGTCGCGGAATACCGGTGGGCATTCAGCAGAAAACCGGTTTGCCTGCCGTTACAGTGGTTTTTACCATATTACATGCCGGTGGTAAATTCGGCGGAGGCAGCTATAAGGTATCCGGCGGTCTGCACGGCGTGGGCGCGTCGGTTGTCAACGCCCTTTCCCAGTGGCTTGAAGTGGAAGTCGTCAGTGAAGGCAGGTTGTATTACCAGAAATTCGAACGCGGAAAAGAAATTTGCCCTCTCACAGACAAAGGAGAGGTCACCGACGGCAGGAAAAGCGGAACGGTCGTGCGCTTTCAGGCAGACCCCGAAATATTTAAGGATACCACCGAATACGAATTTGAAACATTGGAAACCAGGCTTCGCGAGCAGGCGTTTCTCAATGCCGGTATCCGCATCCGCATCACCGATGAGCGCAATCCAGAGGAAGGCGTAATAGAAAGCGAATTCCATTATGAGGGCGGAATCAAAAGCTTTGTGGAGTTTCTAAATGAAAAGCGGGCGGCGGAGCCTATTCACGACGGAGTCATACACTTTATGACAACGGCGGCGGACAACAATTCAACGGCAGAAGTCGCCATGCAGTATACTGAAAGTTACAGCGAGCTGATACTGTCCTTTGCCAACAACATTCATACGACGGACGGCGGTACGCATGAGGACGGCCTGAAGCGTGCGCTGACGCGTGTGATGAACGATTATGCGAAAAAGTATAATATACTCAAAGAAAATGATAAGAACCTGTCCGGAGAGGATGTCCGTGAAGGCCTGACCTGCGTCATCAGTGTCAAGGTAAAGGATGCGCAGTTTGAAGGCCAAACAAAGGCAAGGCTTGGCAATACGGAGATCAGCCAGTTGACAAGTTCCCTGGTGCACGACAAGCTTTCCACCTATCTTGAGGAAAATCCCAGTGAAGCCAGGGCTATTTTTGACAAGGCGATGGCGGCCTCCCGCGCAAGGGAAGCGGCCCGAAAGGCTAGGGATCTCGCGCGCCGGAAAACGGCCCTGGAAAGCTCCACGCTTCCCGGAAAGCTTGCCGACTGTATCTCAAAAAATATAGAAGAGACCGAAATCTACATCGTTGAGGGAGACTCGGCCGGAGGCTCCGCCAAGGGCGGACGAGATCGGCAGTTTCAGGCTATTCTTCCGCTTTGGGGGAAAATGCTCAACGTGGAAAAAGCGAGATTGGATCGTGTATACGGCAACGAGAAGCTGATGCCCGTGGTTACTGCCGTGGGCTGCGGATTGGGTGAAGATTTTGACCTGAGTAAACTACGCTATGGCAAGATCATCATCATGGCGGATGCCGACGTGGACGGCGCGCATATCCGCACATTGCTTTTGACCTTTTTCTTCCGCTATATGCGTCCTCTTGTGGACACGGGACGCATTTATCTGGCACAGCCTCCGCTGTTCCGGGTTTCCAAGGGTAAGCGCCATGAATACGCGTTTTCCGATGAAGAGCGGGATGCATTTATTGAGCAGATGGGCTCCGGCTGCGAAGTACAGCGCTATAAGGGTCTTGGTGAAATGGACTCCGAGCAGTTGTGGGAGACGACGATGAATCCAGAAACCCGTACCATGCTGCGTGTTGAGGTCAGCGACGCCGTCAAGGCAGACGAGCGCATCACGGTTCTGATGGGCGACAAGGTTGAACCCCGCCGGATATTTATCGAGAAGAATGCGCTTTACGCGAATTTAGACCTATAGAGGAGAACGCATGGCATCTTATTATGAATTTTCATATATATTGACGGAAGATGAAATCGTAAAAGGACTGAAAGCATCCGGTTCCTATAAATCGATGGGAAAACGCGGCATCATTGAGACGGTGATTTTAGCTGCGTTTACCGTCTTTTTTCTGGTCTCTTATTTCCGTACAGGCCAGGTTCTGGATGTGGTGATGTCCGGTGTGTGTATTTTGGTTCTGACAATGCTCAACCTGATCCCGCGCCTTGACATGCGCAAGCAGTCGCGAAAGGGCCAGAAAGACGTTATGCTGCGGATTTATCCCGGCAAGATATTTATCTATACAAAGGACGACACCATCACCATCGATATTGCTAAAAGCAAGATTTGCTACTGTAAAAAGGACGAAGTCTATGCGATCATGATGGAGCAGGGTGGGATACTGGTCGTCCCGGAAAGGGTTTTGCCTGCCGAAGGAAGAAGCGATATCAAGGCCTATTTCAAGCAGGCGGATTCCTGATGTCCGGCATAGCCGATTGACCCTAAAAGTGCGGCAAGGTAGGAGAGGCTATTTTGTCATTGCAAGGTAGGCGACGAAGGCAGGCTGACGCCTTCCGAGGAGGCGAACGCGGCTATAGGTAAAATAGACCATAGCCGGCGCGGTTTTCGGGTCAATCGGCTATTAGAGTAAGAAGAAGAGAGGTATGAGATGGACAACAATGAGACATATATGCACGAAAAGCTGACCGATATCGATATTGCCAAAGAAATGAAAAAGTCCTTCATTGACTATTCCATGACAGTCATCGTGCAGCGGGCTCTTCCGGATATTCGCGACGGATTAAAGCCGGTGCACCGCAGAATTCTATATACCATGTATGAAAACTCCTTATGGCCTGAAAAAGCCTACCGTAAATGTGCCGATACCGTAGGTTCCGTACTGGGACGCTACCACCCCCACGGTGACGCATCGGTTTATGACGCGCTGGTGCGCCTGGCGCAGGACTTTTCCATGCGGTATATGCTGGTGGACGGTCACGGCAATTTCGGCTCGGTGGATGGCGACCCGCCTGCCGCTTACCGTTATACAGAGGCGAGGCTCAGCAAGCTTTCCGTGCGCCTGCTGGAGGATCTTGATAAGGATACCGTCGATTTTAATAGCAACTATGACGACAGACTAAAAGAGCCCACAGTACTGCCCGGCCATTATCCGAACCTTCTGGTAAACGGGTCAACCGGTATTGCCGTGGGTATGGCTACCAACATACCGCCGCACAATATGAATGAGGTAATTAACGGACTTTGCTGCATCATTGACAACCCGGACGCCGAGCTCAGTCACCTGATGGAGCATATCAAAGGTCCGGACTTCCCCACCGGCGGTGTCATCATGGGAAGAAGCGGAATCCGCGCGGCTTACGCCACCGGCAAGGGAAAAATAACGGTACGCGCCCGTGCCGAAATCGTGGAAAATGAAAAGACAGGGCGCTCCAAGATCATCGTCAGTGAGCTTCCCTATCAGGTCAACAAAGCGAGGCTCATCGAGCATATTGCAGACCTTGTCAAGGAAAAGCGCCTGGAAGGCATCGCCAACATCGACGACCACTCCGACCGCAACGGCATGCATATTGTCATTGACGTCAAACGGGACGCGGCCCCTCAAATCGTACTGAACTACCTGTATACCCTGACGCAGATGCAGACCACCTTTGGCGTCATCATGCTGGCCATTGTGGGTGGAGTTCCCAAAACACTGACACTGCGTGAAATTTTGGAAGAATATATCAAGTTCCAAAAGGAAGTTGTCACACGCCGTACCCAATATGAGCTGAAAAAGGCACGGGAACGCGCGCATATCCTCGAAGGTCTGATGATTGCGCTGGACTTCATCGACGAAGTGATCGCCATTTTGCGCGCGTCAAAATCCATACCGGAGGGCAAGGCCGCCCTGATGGAAAAATTCGGGCTGGACGATCTGCAGGCACAGGCCATTGTGCAAATGCGTCTTGGTCAGCTGACAGGGCTTGAGCGGGAAAAAATCGAGGAGGAATTGCAGGCGCTGAAGCTTAAGATTACCGATTTCCTTGATATTCTCGCAAGTGAAGGCCGTATTCTTGCCATCATCAAGGATGAGGCAATTGCCGTCAAAAACAAGTTCGGCGATGAACGCCGCACGGAAATTGCCACCATCAGTGGAGAAGTGGATATTGAAGATCTGATCCCAGTGGAGGAATGCGTCGTAACCCTCACCAACTTCGGCTATATCAAGCGCATGAAGATGGACACCTATAAGCTGCAACGGCGCGGCGGGCGCGGTATCAGCGGCATGACTCGGCGCGACGAGGATGTGGCCACGGAGATTTTCATCATCAACTCTCACGATTATATTGTTTTTTTCTCCAGTACCGGACGCATGTATAAGCTCAAATGCTATGAGGTTCCGGAAGCCTCGAGAATCAGCCGCGGCATGAATATCATGAATCTGCTGCCGCTTTCTCCCGATGAGAATATCACCTCCATGATCCGTGTGCCGGAATTTGAAGAAGATAAATACCTGGTGATGGTGACCAAATACGGCATCATTAAACGTGTCGGCCTGTCGGCATACGATTCCGCGCGCAAGGGCGGCCTGATTGCGATCCATCTGGACGAGGGCGACGAACTGAAATGGGTGCGTATGACCGATGGCGGCAGCGACCTGGTTGCCGCCACGAAAAAAGGCATGGCGATCCGCTTCCATGAGAGCGATCTGCGTGAGCTTGGACGGACCGCCCGGGGTGTGCGCGCCATCCGCCTCGCGGACGATGACGAAATTGTAGGTATGTCCGTCATTCGTGAAGACGCCTATATCCTGACTGTGTCCGAGACCGGCTTTGGCCGGCTGTCGGACCACACGAACTATCCGATCCAAAAACGCGGCGGAAAGGGCAGGCTCAACTATCATGTTAAGAAATACGGCGATGTGGCTGCAATCAAGGTGGTGGATCTGGAGAACGACATCATTTTAATTTCCGAAGAAGGCATCATCATCCGCATTGCGGCTGAAACCATCCGTCTGTGCGCACGTCCCGGAAAAGGCGTCAAGGTCATGAAGCTCAGTGAGAATGACCGCGTAGTGACCCTTGCGCGGGTTCCGCATGAAGAGGACGAGGAGTTCTCCGAGGTGGAGGATGACGGCACCGCCGAAGAAGGCGCCGATGAAGCGGATGTTGAAACCCATACAGAAAATGAATCAGAGAACTGAGTTTCTGATTGCAGATGAACGCTTCAATTGAACGAATTATTAGAAACACGGGCAAGGCTTGTAAAAACTTTGCCTGTGTTTTTGTTGTCGCACTGTCATCGGGTCATCCAATCGTGCGTGAGGTGGTCAATGCGACCTGTACGCAGGCCTTGGAGACACCCCTGAGGGCAGAATTGTCATCGATGATCCATTTGAGGGTTATGGAGAAATCATCACTAAAATATAAATAAAGAACTGAAGCATGCAGATTTGGCCCGAGCACAAATCTGCATGCTTTTTTCAGATGTAAATCCTAATATGCGGTAATTTTATGTCAGTATCTGAAACCGGAAGAATGCTTCTATATTTCAAAAGGGACGGAATAATGGGATAAGTTCTTTCATACAAATTCGTATATAAAAATCTAAAAAATTGAGACGTAGTTCTTATAATGAACAGTTTTAAATATTGACATCGATGTCACAATTTATCACTTTGGATTTTTATGTAGAAGAAACAGGTTACAGTATTGTTATTTTTAGTAGAATAATAAAAAAGAAAAAATGCGTTAGAATTGGCAAAAGAGAAAACAATTATCCGAGCGGTATGTACAAGCATTACAAAATCGTTACAAAAATACACTTTATTAATAGATATGATGCTGAAAAAAATTTGACATATTACTATTCCTATGATATTCTGAATTAAGTAAGCGAAATCAGTCAAAAAATGTCAATAAGCAGTTAAGTCGCGCCATGATTGTGAAAAAGCTAAACCAGGTCAATATGGTGCAGACAATTCTTTATAGGAGATCTTCTTTTAAAGGGCTATAGAATCAAGCATGAGGACTTCCTGTTGAGATGCTTTCCGAAATGATATTTTTGTTACCGATACGTACCATTTGTATTGGTTACAAAAAATCATATAGAATGGACTTTGATGCGGGCGGGTTTTGCGCGCCTCAAAGCAAAAATGTATCTAGGAGGCTTATTTATGATGAAAAAAACAAAAAGGACGATGGCTGCTCTACTGATTGCGTTCCTGCTCGTCATCAGCAGCTTCGCAGGCTGTGACAATGCGCCGGCCGAAAGCACGTCCGGTACGGATTCGGGCATGGCAGACAGCAGCTTAAGCAGTGGCACGACGGACGATAGCAGCGCCTCTGAACCGGAGAAAACCGGCACGGCGGACGGCGAAATGACAGAGGCGGGCACACCGCGCGCGGAAACGCTGATTGTGGAAACCCAGACTCCCACCGATGTTCCCGGGCAGTTCAACGGGTACATGCAGGGCACGCAAATGGGTTTTGGCATCCATCAGCTCATGTCGGCCATGATGTGGGAAATGGATACCGTAAGCGGTGAGCAATTTGGCGAAGTCGCCGAGGGCATGCCGGAATCCAATGCGGATTTTACGGAGCATACCGTAAAAATCCGGCAGGGAATCAAATGGTCGGACGGTGAGGACTTAAACGCGGAGGACGTGGCCTTCACCTTTAACATGATCATGTCCAATCCCGGTATCAATCAGTGCGACTATTACAACAGCGTGTTTGAGTCCGTGGAGGCGGTGGATGATTACACAGTCAAAATCGTGACGAAGGAATCCTTCCCACGCTTGGCGATGAAATTCGGCGTCACCATCTGGGGTAACGACCTGCGCATTGTGCCGGAGCACATCTACTCCCAGCAGGCGGATGTCACCACGTTTAAGGACAGCGATCCTGTCGTGGCTGGCCCCTATACGGTAAAAGAATACGATACGCTGGGCAAATGGATTCTCTATGAGCGGCGCGAGGACTGGGAAAACAGTACGGTCGGCGTCGTCACCGGCAAGCAGCCCCAGGCGAAATATATCTGGTTCCGTTATCTTGGCGACGATACTGTGCGTCAGATGGCGCTGATCGACAACCAGGTAGACATTCTGTGTGAGGTAACGCCGGAAATGCTGGAGGTCATGACAGCGCAGAACGAGAAGATTGCCTGCTGGTATAACGAATTCCCTTATGCCACCAGTGACGACCCCTGCTCAAAGGGTTTAGCGTTCTCAATGGCGAAGGAACCATACAGCAGCGCGGATTTCCGTTGGGCCATCGCCCTTGCCATGAACTTTGAAGAAATATCGAATTCGATTTTTGACGGCGTTGGCCGCGCAAGTCCTTTCCCGATTCTCACAGCCACCAGTGCAATGCAGGAGCTTTATTACAAGCCGCTGATTCCGTGGTTGGAGGAGTTTGAACTGGATCTCGGAGACGGAACGACCGTCAAGCCCTTCGATTCCACGTATGCTGAAAGAATGGCGGCCTCACTCACAGCCCAGGGATACGATATCCCGACAGGCGAGGATGAACTCATTGACATGTTCGGCATCGGCTGCTGGAAGTATGACCCGCAGGCGGCGGAAAAGCTGCTGGTGAAAGCCGGCCTCGAAAAGAAGGACGACGGCTGGTATTACGGCGGCGAGCCCTTTACATTTACCATGACCTACATAGCGGACACGGAAGCCCAGGCAGGCCGTGGCGTTCAGGCGGCGTATGACCAGTTGACAAAGTTTGGTTTTAACTGCACAATCGCCAGTGAAAGCAGCGCCACATGGGATACCAATGCAGCCACCGGAGATTTTGAAATAGCCGGTTACTGGCCCACAGGCGGCATCACAAAGGATCTCTATTCGCAAATCAACGGATGGGATGCGGATTTGATCGTTCCTCTGGGTGAAAGAGGATCCGGACAGGGCAGTCGCTGGAACAACGCTGAGGCGACAGAAATCATCCATGAGCTTGCGAAGACCTCACCGGATGATGAAAAGTCCTACGAGCTCGGTATGGAATTTATGAAGGTCGCCATCACGGATATGCCGTTTATCGGATTCCATTCCGGCGTTAAGTTTGTACCGACCAACAGCACACACTGGACAAATTACCCCAATGCGGAAAATCCGTACAATGGTCCGTGGTGGTGGTGGAGCTGCTTTAAATATATCACCGCCGAAATAACACCGGCATCGTAAGGGACCAGAGCGTAAAGACAGCAAATAAAAGCTGGTAGAAGGATGCGGGCGCAACCGCCTTATCATAGCGGCATGCGCCCTTTTCCGGCTTTGTCGAAAAGCGTTGCCTTTCATGCGGTTTGCTGTCTTGCGGGATCGAGGATATTTCATAAAGTTAGGGGTGTAAACGTTGAAATTCCGAAAGTACTTAGGCCTTCGCCTATTGACGTGGGCGCTTACGATTTTGATTGGCGTCACGTTTATATTTTTTATTCCGCGCATGTTCCCTTCCGATCCGGTTGAGAACATGATTGGGCAAATTCAGTCCCGCTCCGGACAGATGGATCCGGCCGAAATGGAGGCTCTGCGTCATTCGTTGCGCGTTCAGTTTGGCTTGGACGGGTCCCTGCTGGAGCAATATGGCAGTTTTTTGTGGAAGGGATTGCTGCATTTTGACTTCGGCCCGTCGCTGATGAGCTACCCGGAGCCGGCCGGTCAGATCATCTCGACTTACCTGCCTTATACGCTGATACTTTCCCTCACATCCACCATTGTAGCGTGGATCATCGGCAATCTGATCGGCCTGCAGGCCGGGTTCCGCAAGAACAAGCGCTCCTCAAAAATTATGGAGAGCGTCGCCATCTGCATTTACCCCATCCCCTATTTCATCATTGCACTGGTTTTGCAAATCGTATTCGCGTTCCTTCTGGGATGGTTTCCGCTGCAGACGACGATCAATAATTCAGGGGGATTCGGCCCCTTTATCAGTTCACTGCTATGGGCCTCCATCCTGCCGGCCATTTCACTTTTACTGGTGGGTACAGGCTGGTGGATCATTTCCATGAAGTCGCTGGCGGGCAGTACGGCGGAAGAAGATTTCGTCATGTTTGCACGGCTTCGCGGCCTTCCGGAAAGAAGCATCGGTAACCGGTATGTGCTGCGCAACTCCATCATCACGCAGGTCACGGCGCTTGGGATGAGTCTTGGGGGAGTGTTCGGCGGATCCATTATGACGGAAATGATCTTTGGCTATCCCGGTGTCGGTTCACTGATACAAAAAGCCATTCTGTCATCGGATTATAATATGATTTTAGGCTGCATCACCATTTCGATCGTCGCCATCGCCACGGCAACGCTGATCGTTGACCTGATCAATCCGTTTATCGATCCGCGGATTCGATACAGCTGAGAGGGGGGCGCAAATGAGAAAATTTTGGAGAAATGCAAACAGCCGCCTGAAGGTGGGACTCATTATCACCTTTGTCTTTCTGTTTATCGGTTTTGTGGTGTACTATTTTCCCCATGTAGATCCTTTCATAAAAAATACCTATTCTGCCAAGCTAAATCCCAGCGGTGAGCATTTACTTGGAACCACCTCAATGGGGCAGGATACCATGTGGCTTTTGGTAGAATCCATACATAATTCACTGCTCATCGGCCTGATTGTTGCCACCATCGGCACCGTCGTCGGTGTGTTTGTGGGCCTTCTGGCGGGGTTTGCAGGCGGCGTACTGGACCGCGTGCTCACCGTTATCACCGATACCTTTGTGGTGATTCCGTCTCTGCCTATTTTGATTTTGATGACATCCCTAATGAAGGGCAAAGCAACAGTGGTGATGATGGCGCTGGTGCTTGCGGTTTTTGCCTGGGCCTGGCCGAGCCGGCAGATCCGTTCCATGTCGCTTACCATCAAAGAGCGGGACTTCATCCATACGGCATGGTTTTCCGGAGAGGGAACGGTGCAGGTGGTGGTGACGGAGATACTTCCGTACGCGCTGACATGGTCGCTTTCCAACTTCATGAACGCGACGCTCAGCGCCATTGCCTCCGAATCCAGTCTCGCGGTGTTGGGGCTGTCCCCGGCAAACCTGGTGTCTCTTGGAAATATGATCCAGTGGGCCAGAGAGCGCAACGCCATTATGCTGCAGCAGTGGTTCTGGATCGGTCCGCCCATTATAGCGACGATCCTGCTGTTTATAGGCCTGTTTTTGCTGATCACAGGCTACAACGACTATCTGGCGATGAAAAGGGGGAAATAGATTATGCTGAAGGTTGATCATCTGTCTACCTCCTACAAAACCGTTGATGGCAATGTCCGGGTTGTCAACAACATGAATTTTGAAATTCGTGAAAATGAGATCTTTGGCATCGCCGGGGAATCCGGCTGTGGAAAGACGACATTGCTGAAGGCGCTGTACGACATCATCGAATACCCGCTGGAAATCGACTCCGGCCACGTGATACTCAGCGGAGAAAAAAACGGGGAGCCGTTTTCTTTTGAATCTGGCCAAATCCGGAAGGCTTGGTGGGATCATATTTCTTATGTGCCCCAGGCCGCCCAAAGCGTGCTGAACCCCATTATGCAGCTGAAAAAGCACTTCCTGGATTCGATTCCCAAGGAGCAGCGGAAAGATGAGAAGGAAGAGGAGACACTGCGGCGGGTAGCGGAATACCTGGAAGAGCTGAGCCTTTCCCCCGATGTACTGGACGCGTACCCGTTCCAGCTGTCAGGCGGCATGCGCCAGCGCGTCATCATCGCACTGGCCACCTATATGTCTCCAAGCGTCGTACTGGCGGACGAACCCACAACGGCACTGGACGTGGTGGTGCAGCGCGGCATTCTGATGATGCTCATGCGCCTGCAGCGGCAGCTGAAAAACACGCTGGTGCTTGTGAGCCACGATATGGGCGTTCACTATCAAATAACCAACCGCATGGGCATCATGTATTCCGGCAGCTTTGTGGAAATGGGTGATACCGATAAAATATTCGGCGACCCCATTCATCCCTATACGAAAATGCTGGTGGGCGCACTGCCGAGGGTTGGCGACAAGAGCCAGAAGACAGGTATTCCGGGCCGTCCGCCCGCACTGGTAAGTCCGCCCGAGGGCTGCCGCTTTGCGCCGCGCTGTCCTCATGCCACGGACCGTTGCCGAAAAGAGGTTCCGGCATTTCGTGAGGTATTTGCGGAACGCTTCGCGGCCTGTCACTTGCTTGATAAGGAGGTGGAGGAGAATGGCTGAAAAACTGCTGGAAATCAGGAATGTCAGCAAGATATTCCGTATCGGTGGAATGCTGAGTAAAAAGAAGCTTACGGCAATTGATGATATTTCACTGGACATCAGTACCGAAAAACCGGTCATTCTGTCCATTGTCGGAGAGTCAGGCTGCGGCAAAACCACATTGTGCAAAATGATCCTGCGCATGTATACGCCGGACTTTGGCGATATTCTGCTGCAAGGAAATTCGTACCGTGATAAAAAGACGTATGATCCGGGCCGCTTCCGCCTGGATGTACAGCCTATTTTTCAAAATCCATATGAGTCGTTTTCCGCCAGAAAGGCGGTGGATACCTATCTGTTCAACACCGCGCTGCGGCTGGGCATTTGTCATAACAGAAAGGAAGCCACGACACTGATTGACGAGACCCTTCGCAGCGTCGGCATGTCGCTTCAGGTTATTAAAGGAAAATACCCGGCGCAGTTTTCGGGAGGGGAGCTGCAGCGTATCTCCATTGCGCGGGCATTGATTACAAGGCCCAAGCTGATCATTGCGGACGAACCGGTAGCCGCCATCGACGCCTCCATGAAAATGAATATTGTCAATCTCTTTAAGGAGCTGAAAGACAAATACCAGGTGTCGTTTATCTATATAACGCATGACCTGTCTACAGCCTATTATGTATCGGATTACATCGCAACGCTCTATAGGGGGTGCCTGATCGAATACGGTATGGCGTCGGAGATTATGGATAACCCCGCTCATCCCTATACGGAACTGCTGATGAATGCGGTTCCGCGGGTGGGAGACAAATGGGATGAAGAGCTGGTGCTTCCCGATACCGAGGAGAAGGAGTATTCCATTTCCTATTGTAAATTTGCACCCCGCTGTCCTTACGCGACGGAAGAGTGCCGGGAGGCACGGCCGAAAATGCAAATGGTGGGAGAGAACCGCAAGGTGTGCTGTTATCATCCTTTGACAAAGCCGGAGGTTTCTGAGGAAGAGTCATAGTTCGCTTGCGGCATACAAATCAGGATATGAGCATTGGGTATGGAGAGTATACAAATTAGTCGGGCTGCCGGTAATATGCAAATTTGCATATTACCGGCAGCCCGAAACGGTTTTAACTGTAACCGGTTCACAGGCGTGTGATAAAAAGAGAATTTCGGTGTCAGGGTTTCTGTATGGATACAACGCTTATAAAAGATATTTTAAAATAGCCTGATTGATTTCATTAGAAATTTCATGGTTGATGCCATGCCCCACCTCCGGGTAAAAGCGGGAATTCATTTGATGGCGGGTCAAGGCATCCCCCGCGCCCAGTTTTACAAAGGGATCCTCCTGCCCCATCAGATACAGTGCTTTATTTTTTATGATGTCGATTTGCGCCTGATTGAACGAGATCAGTTTATGGTGCCGCATTGCCATATTGTTAAAGCCCTTCAGCAAATACTCGTAATGCTCCATAACCGCGGGGTTTTCTGTAAATACCGCGCTCTTTTTACCACTGAGCTTTTTTAAAAGCCGGACGATATTTTTTTTGGTGGGAAACAATGCCTCCGGCAGGAAAATCTTCATCATGTTCTTCATGGGGCTGGAGGTTCCCGCCGGCAGTGAGCCGGCCATACAGATGATTTTATCGAAGCGCTCCGGACGCGCCGTACCATAATACTGTGCAAGGTATGCCCCGTTGGAGACGCCCGCCGCGTGGCATCGATTCAGTGACAGGGCGTCAAGGACCTCGTCAATCCATCGGATGTCGTCAAAGTTTTTATTATAGTTTTCATTGGGAATGCTTTTTCCCGGTCCGCCTATGGTATCAATTGCATAGACTCGAAAATGCCTGGAAAGCTCCTTTGCATTGTAAAGCCACATGAGGGCCGAATTGTCCCCAACGCCGTGAAACAGCACAAGGGGCGGCTTATTTTTATCGCCGCAGGCGATGACATGGGTGGTACCGTAAAAGGTGCGGAGATCGTATTCCTCCTTCGGGATATCCCATAAAGCCAGCAGTATATCATAGGTATCAAAAATCCGCTGCCGGTATATGTCGCTTTTAAACACTTTCATATTTCACTTCTCCTTTCCGGTTTTCCACAATGACAGCTTCCAGACAGGAATTCCAGAGCGTATATTCGATGCCGAGCCCTTGAAAACAAAATCGGACTACATCCCGCAGCACCTGCTCTTCATTCCTCTGCTCCTGTTTTTCGCCGGTGATCATTTTTGAATAGGTAAAAACATTCGCGACAAAAACGGTCCAAAAGCTGTTTGCAGCATTATCGGCGTTTACATTTGGAATCAGGCCCAGGTCTATTCCCTTCTGAATGATGTCCGCGAGGGCCCCTCGGTGCGTGTCCGATTTCGCGGCGCCCTCCTTCCATTCCTCAGGGCCGAATATTGCGTAAGCGTCAAAGGGAATGCGCATATTAAACTGCATGAAGCGATGGTCGGCTTTGTTCGCCCCGAACATGGCATACACATAATACATCAGCTGTTCTACAGGATTTTTTTCCTGCGTGTTATTCAGCAGCATCTCAGAGAAGGAATAAGATTCCTGAAATCTCCAGGAATAGAGCTCCATAAACAATTCCTTTTTTGTCTTGTAATAGTAATACAAAAGGCCTTTTGCAAGGTTTGCCTCCTTTGCGACCGCGTCCATATCGGTTCCATAATAACCGTAACGGGTATACACGGTCAGTGCGGCGTTTAAAATCTGACTTTTTCTGGTGTTCCGGACTTCGGCATTTTTTATGGCGTTTCTTGGCATATTGCACTTCCTTTGAATTATTGACTTAATATTAAGTCAATAATAAACGAGTTCAGCAATTTTGTCAAGCAAAATGTTCAAGAAGCGCCTCATACAGCCGGCATCAAAGCTGCTGAACTTCCGCGCATCGTTCGAAAAGGAAAAGCCTGATATTGGCGGTTTAATTTAATGTAGGCAAGCGCCGAGTAGTATATTATAATAGAAAGCAAAT
>Ga0153939_1000020_pt1 | contig 64910 bp, 55 predicted proteins | sample TSNJ023MetaG_FD_104734 | JGI IMG/M metagenome (GOLD analysis project Ga0153939, IMG submission 104734) | Attine ant fungus gardens microbial communities from New Jersey, USA - TSNJ023 MetaG | ecosystem: Host-associated > Fungi > Mycelium > Unclassified | place: USA: New Jersey, Brendan T. Byrne... | reverse complement strand
CAAAAATAAAACAATGCCAAAATAAAAATTAAACAATTAAAGAACACATAAAATAATAGAAATATCGAACAGTACAGTTAAAATAAATAGTAACTAAATAAACTAAATTTAATTATAAAAAACTCTTTTTCCATTAGCCAGTTTCCCTTGCATGAACTAATCTCAATAGATAAAACAAGTAAAATTAAAATACATTTATAATTAACACCAGAAATAACAAATTTATATTGATAATTTATCATAAAATTTAAATGGAATTTATTAATATTTAATAATACATCCTTAAGTAGATATAGAGTTAATTTAATTTATTTAATTTATTTATTTCTTAATTTAAGAGGATAACATACAAAATTTGTTTAAGCATCAAGTAGTGTTAGCTAGTATAAATATATCCAAATAAAATAAAACTAATTGCTTTAATAGATATGGAATTATGTTACATAAAAAGATTCTTTATACAAAATAGAGTTTTCATGAAATATACTTAATTTATTAAAAATAATTTTTATTCTTTATGTTTTAAATACAAATAATTAGTTTAACCTATTTTAGTTTATTTAATTAGTTTATGTTAAAATATTTAAGTTTTAATTTGTTATTAATTTAACAATTTTTTAATCTAATTTTAATAATTTATTTTAATTTATTTGTATGCTTAATTATTTAATTTATTTTACTAATTTTATTTACTTTTTTATTATTTTAATTTATCTTATTTATATTTTTATACTTATATTAAAATTAATTGGTGATTAAGGAAAGCCAATCAGGTTCTTTATTTGCTTTAATTAAAGTTTAAGTCAATTTTCATGACAAATTTATAATAGTTAATAAAGCAAAAGTTCAGTTCAAATCAGTTAAGTTCAGTTCATTTAAGTTTAGATTTGTTTTAGATAGGGGGTTTAGTTACCATTATTATCATATATTCATATCATATATGTTGCCTTGGTCCAATAATAAATATTGTATACAAGCTAATTCAAGTTAAAAAAATAAAATTATATTCTGCATATACTATATTTAGTATTTTTACTATTGGCAGGCTTAAATTTTAATAGCTAAAGTCAACAGCTGTAGCATTTTTGTTAATTTATAACTAGAGTAAATTTGAGACAATTAAATTATATTTTATAAGATACAAGGCTTTTGGTCCAAATATAAAAAAATTTAAAAATAATTATTTAATTTATTGAGAAGCTGAGTCAACCCAAACTAAGAAATCAGGTGAAGATACTGCCTCAACTACGATTGGCATGAAACCATGCCAGATACCGCTTGGATAGAAATTGTAGTCTCCTACAAAACCCCCATATGATCTCAACGTGCACCTCTCGATGCATTGAGCTCTACTCCACGTATTATAAATTTATTTAAATAAGTTCAGAGACATTATTATACAAATTTAATATATCCTTGTTTAATATTAACGGTTAGTTTTCACAACACTTAATTATTTTGTTTTGGGAGTTTTAAGTTCTCTTCTATTTTTGCTGAATTTAATTGTTGGTGTAATACTTTTCAGATCAGATTTTAACTCCGAAGTTAATTTAGAATTAGAATTGTGCCAATCTACAAGGCAGTTTTCATGACAGAGAGCTAAGTTATCTATTTTGTTATTTTTTCTGAATATTCAATCTTCTTTATGATGTACCACTATTTTACTTTGGTCTTCATCTATATTAAATAAATTATGACATAAATAACATAGGCCACCGTCCCTTTTTCATAAATTATCAAACAGTGAATACTTTTTATTAGTCTGTATTGCGGCCAGTTTTAAGGATTCTTTAAGTCATTGATCTTTGTTGTCATACACACTAGTCTTCAATAGTTCTCTTGCAGGAGCGAATACTGTCAATACTACTATTTTCTTAATATTCGTAGGCCAATAAAGTATATTTAACTTAGGAATATTATAAGTAATTTTTTTAGAGTCTTTAAAAGATAAGCCATAAAAATTCCATTTGTTAGTTTTTGCACTTTCATGGTTAAGAATTTTAATTTGTAAAGCATCGTAAGTCGGCGAGTCAAGTTTGTGTTGCTGTTTGATTAAATCCAGCATCATGTATTGATTATTCAATCAGATAATAGAGGATTTAGGATGTTTTTTCAGCATTCATACTTTGATTCTATTGTAAATAAATTTCTTAAGTGAAGATAAAGTTCCTGCAGAATTAGAAAAAGAAAAATAATTAACCCATCCTGTGACCTTATGATTAAGTGCAGCTATTAATTCAAAGGCTGTAGTATTAAGATTATTTCTAAATAAATCTATTAAAGCGTATTTGAAAGATTTAAATTTTTCTGCAGATGGATATGTAAATAGTCTAGCTCTACCTTTAAGTCTTCATTCATGTTTTCTATGATGTAAGAATTTAATTCTGATATGATTAGTTCTTATAAGATAGTTGAATGTATAACCTAAAAAGTTGAAAGGTGTATTTACACCAAATTTAATAACTTTGCTCTTATCCGGATGTATTTCTAGTCCTCTAATTTCTACAAATTTTTCAATTTTTGATTTTATTAATTTAAGAAGTCTAGCCGAATCTGAGATAATTATCAAATCATCCGCAAATCTAACAATTCTACAGGCTATTGACCGATTTTTAAATTTTCGATCTTTAAAAGTTCTGGATACAGATTTAACATACAGACTGAATCCATCTATTTCCCTGTAATTTAGATATGCATGTTTAGTAGAATTTTTAAATTCTAGTTTTGCTTCTTCAAGAATATTTTCCAAGCCATTAAGAGTGAAATTAATAAGTAAAGGACTAATAATTCCTCCTTGAGGAAATCCTTCTGTGCTAGGATAAACATTAGTCTCATTAAAACCTATAAAACCTGCTTTTAACCAACCATTTAGAATAAATAAATATTTCGATGGAATCGGTACGTTCGTTAATAATCAATTATGATTTATTATATCAAAACATTTTCTTATATTCGCATTTCAAATATATTGTGTATCTACTGTACGGTTAATGCTATCTCCCTTACTTTGTAGAGCTTTTTGTAGTGTGGCTAAAGCCATCACATTACTTCTACCTTTTCTAAAGCCAAAACTAAATAGATCTGAATGAGGTTCTATTATAGGATCTAGAACTAATAAAAATAATGCTTGAGTGGCTCTATCTAAAATAGAAGGAATAAATAAAGGTCTTTTTTCATTTAAATTATTATTCTTAGGAATTAGTATTCTTTTCAAAGGCATAATCTTATTGGATCTGAATTGCTTTAAGAGTTTAAGAAGTTCAAATTTGCTATTAAATGTATTACTTAGAATTTTTGCATCTATTCCTGGTGTTTTACTTTCTGGATTTTTAGATAATAATTCTATAGCCTGTACTTGAAATAATAAACTGTGAATGAATAACTCAAATAACCTTCTGGTTTGTGAAGATTTCATACCCGTTTTCTTAGAGGATTCAGCAAGAGAATACTGACTTTTCTCTATAAATAAATTTAATCTTCTTTTTAACTCTGGAGTTAGTCATAGACCTTTCTTTAATTGAGCTAAAATTGCAGAAGTTAATTTTTTATCTGTAAAGGAATGAGATGATGGCTTAATTAAACATGGGTTTTTATTACCTTTAGGTAAAGAAGAACTAGTTTTAAAACCTCGAGTTCCGCTAATAAAATGGTTAAATTTTATAAGGAGTTTCATTCGGTAAGTAAAGTTGCTGATTGTGTAAGCAGACCAATTTTGCAAGGTATTCGGTCTAAAAGTACCCGCTTGGTGGTCATCCTGCCCCCGCCAGGTGTTAAAATACAAGTTACTTTGTATTAACCTCTTTACAGAGTATATTAAAATTTTAATATATCCTAAGCACCTTACTATTTTAGTATTAAGGTATCCGGGGTTTCCTAGTTTACTGTTTATGATCGACGTAATTAATAAGCTCATTATTCCTGTAACCCTGCAAATTTTTAATGTTTTTCTACTACAAAATATATACCATTGCTCGAATATATTCAGAATTTGCAATCTTTTTAAAAGATTTTTTAGTAAACCACCGTAATACCAGAAACGCGTTAAAGGGCCTTCAATCAGTTTAATCTTCATATTAATTAATTTATAGATATTTCTAATATATTCTATAAAAAGCCTAGCTATCACTCCTTTTATTACGTGGGATAATAAAGTTGTGCATTTTAAACTCAGCTCTAACAATATAACGTCGTATATTACTATGAGTTCGCTAGTAGAAAGTAGTAGTAATAGAAAAATATCACTTTCATAATCAAAAACGCTACCTAGTCGCAAGCAAATTTCTGAACATTGCAAATTTTCTTTACGATTTTTAATGTAAAAATGGAGCTATAGCTTGCGCTACCCCCAATATATCTAATAACGCTTGCGCTACGATAATTATAAATAATGGAAATAATATCCTTTATATGGTTTACCGTTTTTTAATTGAATAGATAAATATTTTCTATCTAATTTAATATTAATTGACTCAAAATATTTGATTGTATCTGTAATAGTTTCAAACTCTTTTTCAAAATCAGGACCTTTTACTAATATAGGTTTATTTTTGTAACCTTTGGAATAACAACTAAATCTTCTTTTCATAATTTTTTTGTATTCATCAATAATTAATCCTACTTCTTCAAAGTTATTTGGTTTATAGTTCTCATAATATTTACATAAAAAATGATAGAACTCTTTTTCAATTTTTATATATTTAGAAAGAGTATCTCTTTTTATAATTAACCCTAAGTCTTTTAGATAGTTAATACATGCAGTTAGAGAATCAAATTTAAGAGTTTGACCTCAAGAATCAACAAATTTATTTCCATCTTTAATTTCTAAGATCACTGGAATATTTCTACGAGTACCTAATGTATACGTAATTTGTCTTTCTTTTTGCATTATATCAAGTAACTCTTGAGTGGACATATTACTTTTAACTGCTGTAGGAATTAAGCCACTTAACAATAAAAATCTATTAAGATAAGGAAGGTTTGAATCTAAATATTTTTTACATGTTTCTGGTTGAACTTTTAATACTCTTTTTAACTCAATTTTTGAGCTAGCATGATAATAAATAGTACTACAAGTTAAATCGTAAACATACACACTTTCACCTTTTGAAGACCCTGCATTAACAACTCTTAATGTATTTAGATCAAATTCTTTATTTAATAAATGATATTGCTCTAAAATTAAAGCATCCTTAAAATTAAATTTATTTTTATCTAACTTAAATATAATTAATTTAAAAGCACCTAATCCTTCTTGAGCAAGTAAAGGTCCAAATTTCCCCATTAAAGGAAAATCCCCTTTAAAGTAATAATTCATTCTACGTCTTAACAAGTTAGAAGAACCTACATATTTTGTACCTGTAATCTTATGGATAAACATATATACACCGAAATGCCCTTTATAATTAGAATTACCTGTTAATTCATACAAAAGTTTATAATCTTCCTGTGCCAAAGGCAAACTAGATGTCTTTAAATTTAGTTCAACACCTTCAACTTTTAATAATTCTTTTAATTTAGAATCAGTAATAGTGATATCCTGATTTAATAATATTTTATTAATTACAGAAGCAGTTGTAGGTTTTCCACTATTAATATGTTCTAACGCTAAGAACTCAGAATTGAAATCTCCAGCTTGTCTAGTAGCAGTTGTACTAAAAGCTCTAGTAGTAATTATACTAAAAGTTTTACTAATAGGGGCACAAGCCATTAAACTTATACGCTTCTCAAATAAAAGATAATTATTAAGAATACTTTGATTAATTTCACTATGCAATAAAATACTAAAATAAGCAACTTTAAGATTAAAAATGTTATAATAATAATTTATAATACAATTAATTAAAAATAACTTAAATTATTTACATTAAAATAAAAGTTTAGCAAACTATCGTAAAAATTTTTCCCTAAACACACTAATTATTATGTATATCTAATAAACAGAAAATATATTAAATTATACTTTCCTGCACCCTTTCAGGTGGGGTTTGACTATACCTTAAGCATTATAATAGTAATAAAAATAATACCAACTACCGTCTAGTCGATGAACTGCACACCCAATAATAATAAAATACTTGGTGCTTGGCTGCGGATTACCCATTGAATTATCAATCATGATTTTACCATACCGCGAGTCATTACCTGCGCCATAAAATATATTACTACTCCTACTTGGTTATGATTGCTTTAGGGCGTTCCCGCAATTTTATAGTTTATAACTATAGGTTCACTATAGTTTAGGCCATAAGACCGTAGAATGTACCAGTTCTTTCAGCTAAGAAAGATAGTTGATTTAATCTACCAGGGCAAGCATCTAATTTTAAACCTAAAGAAGGTACAGCAAAGCTGTGAATTACATCAGCCAAATATAAAAATTTAATTAATGTTTAGCTTAAAAAAAACAAAGCAAAGCATCGGATAAAAAATATAAGGTTTAATTAAAGTTCTTAACTTAAGCATACTTTCACCTAAAATATATATTCTAGCTCTATTATTTTTAATTCCTTGAATTGTACAATTAATATCATATTTTATTTTTAATACATTTACTAATGTTACCACCTCTTGTAATAAAAAAAAGTGTAGCTATCTGTACATAAAACTAAACCTTTATTTAAATTAGCTCCATCTTCCTTAATTCAAAGGGCTATAGATATAGGAGTTAATAAATCAGAAATATTCTGAGGTATTATTTATACCTTATTTTTAATGGGTCTCAAATAATAAGTATAATTCATTTAAACAAGGCTTGTACTAAATTCTAAGAAATAACAAATTTTTCCTTTTCTAATAGATTTACCTAAATAAGGAATATTTGAGCAATAATGATAAAGTTTTAAGAAAGAATAAATTACATAATAATAATGATCAATAGATTGTTTAAATTTAAATCTAGTATTAAATGTACTATTATTTTTTTCTAACCCTGAGGGTTTACCAACTATTATAGAATATAGATCGGAAGGTAAAATATTAATTTTTGTCAATTTTTTGAAAATCTATTAAAATTTACAGTAGAACCTAAGTTTGAACCGTAAATAACTATATTTATATTGTAAACTTTATTATCACACTTGTTTACTATTTTAGTATAATTTTTCCTTTCTTTATAATTTATTTCTTCTAGTGGCAGGAAATGAAATAATAGTTTTGTTTATTTACTAAAAATAGAGTAGTACAAATAATATTTATAAAAAAAAATTTTACTATCTCCGTTGAAAGTTTAATCAAATTTTTATACTTGGACTATATCTTAAATTTTTAACAAATTTCTCGCGTGTAGTCTCTGAGGATCCTACTATAGGAATAGTAATTATTATACTAATACTATCACTAATTGGTTTCCTGCTGATTGCTCATTGTAACATTTTAATTATTTTCACCTATTTAAATATAGGTAAGTTAAACATTAGAGGTTTCCAGCAAATAGCGAGATTCAAATTAAATTTAAAAAATAAAAAAATCAAATTTTTGTTTATATTAACATAAACTTAATAGGGGCAAGATGTCTTACCAGTAACAATTAATCTAATGTGGCAATCCACTGGTATAATTAATTTATTATCTACATCTAATAGTCTAAATTGTCCTAATTCTAAATCTGATTCCATGGCTAACTGAATTTATCAAACAAAATTTATCTGTTAAAACCCAAAGTTAAAATACTGTTCGTTTATCATTCATATTATTCCTAATTTGTTGAATTTGGGCCAAACCCTCATAACTTAAATGACCTTTTGATAAAATAATATTATAAATATTTTTAAAATCATTATAATCCATTTTCTTTATTCCTAAGACTGGATATAAATCAAAAAAAGGAATTACAATATTACCTATATCTTTAATATTTGAAATATTTAAACTTACAGTTTGTTTTAAAAAAAAATACCTTTATTTGTTCTTGAATTATATTTGTTGAAAGAAATATTTGGAAAGTATTTTGAAAGATAATCGTATAAACCTTCTAATAAGGCAGTATCTTTAAGATGAAGAGTTATTTTAAAAACACAACCTGTATGAAATGTATCTTTATACTGTGTCAACTTAGTAAAAAAAGATCCATCTCCACTTGCAAATCCTGCTACCCACATTCCATGAGAAATACCCTTAAAATTGTAAGACATAGTATCAATTAAAGAAATATTAAAATCAGGTAAAGCTTCTTTCAAACTATCAGATAATCCGAAATTAGTTAAATTTTTTAATGTAGCAGGCAAGCAATTTTGTCATACCTTGATAATTAAAATGTTCTTTTGTTGCCAAAATCAAAATATTATAAGCTTGTAACCAATATTGATACCAAATACAAGATATTTGCTGGAAACAAGAGAATATAGTTTAAAATGGTTAACAATAACCGCAAGATCTTTAAATGTTTTAACTGTATAACTAGTTACTTTTCCTTTTGTACTAACAGTTCCCACTCCAAATGTATTCTTAAAACTTAGAAGAATTGGTAAATCTTTAACATGTAAGTTAATTCTAAAAACTAATCTAGGAGTATACTTAAATTTAGCTTTAGAATCTTTATATAATTCAATACTAAAACAACCCTTTTGTATGGATGTAGAGCTAAGCACAACTTAAATTGGATTATATTTTAATAAATAATTCCGAGTTTAGTGACAAATTTTATATTTCATAGAATTAACCATATATGGTAAAACTAATTTTTTTAAAGAATTTAAAGATCTTTCAGAAATGTATATTCTATATTGATTTTCTCTATGTAGTCGAATTGTACAGATTAGATTATAACGTATTATTAATACATTCACTAATCTTACTACATCTTCTATTGAATAAGAATCTGTACATAGTAATAAACCTTTTTTTGAAACCGAACCATCACCACATATCCAATGAGTTAATGCTATAGGATCTAATAAATTGTAAATATCCTGAGGTATTTTCTTTTTATTATCTTCATAAAATAGTAAATGAATATCTTTAATGCAAGGTAGAGATCGAGTACAAAAATTTAAGGCTATATTTTTTTTATTATTCCTTATATTCGTAACTAGAGCAGGTACACTATTACAAAAAGGTGATAATATGGTAAAAACTGAAAAAAGATATTCAAATTTTGCAAAAGATTTTTTTTTTGTTTGTTTTTTGTTTTTTGTTTTTTGTTTTTTGTTTTTTGTTTTTTGTTTAAAACCTATTCGAGGGTTAACCGATCTTTTATTATAAATAATCCAAGCATCTGATAATAATAACCCTATTACAACAGAATATTGATAATTATTAAATTTATACATCTTAGCAATCTGTCTTGTTATTAGACCCATCCCTACTCCTGACGACATATTAGTACCTCATACAACTAATTTATTAGAACAACTAATTGAAGTAAATGGTTCGTCAACAAATCCGGTCATAAACCAAGGATCTAGTTTATTTAACTTTGGTCTTTTTGTAACAACTACATTTTCAGATACATTAATTTTGTTAGAAAGGATTTCAGTTTGATACCCCCTTACAGGGGCCATTAGAGTGCACCTTAACAGTTCTACTAGAAAACTGTAACTACCGTCCACTCGTTGCTCTTTTACCAGTGCAATAGCGCTGGATTTAGATCCGCGATAACCCATTTCACTTTCGTTCATATCATAGCTTGTTACCGTACCCAGGTAATTATTCTGGCCACACATAACGTTTCCATTATGGCTTGGTACTATGATCTTTAGGGTGTCCCCGGAGTTTGATAGTTGGGCCCACGGGATCGATTTCCCATAACGATCAGCAGGCAGCATGTAAGAGTGAACTAGATACATATTCCTTTATTCAAGTGAAGTCCCAGAGTACATACCCTTTCCCGAACCGTACGTGATACTTTCGCATCGTACGGCTCTCCATCAATAATACTACTTAATTAATTGCTATTGTGTTTCTTCATATGACATTTTCTGCAAAGTGGGACTTGTTTTTTTTTTGCTTTAACCATTAGTTTGTCAATATGACTAACTTTAGGGTTAAGATCACTCATTTTTCTAACATGGTGCATTTCTACTTTATAGTTAGATCCACAAACTAAACAAACTTTATTTAGTAAGTTTGCCAAAGATTTGCTATCCACAGATAGAGCCTTAATATTTTCCAAGGTTTGTGGTTTATTTGTGCCTGTTTTAAAGTTCATATGATTTCCTTTGTAACTAGGATTGATAAATGAGATCTTATTTGGTGAGGTCAGAAGGTTACCATATTTTTCAAAAACTTTTGCTCTAGTACCTAATTTAAATTTTGCAGCCAGTAGTTTTGCCGCTGACTGTTTTAAAGTGTGATTTAATAAGGATACTAGTCTAGAGTAGTTGTGCACAAAGGAATAATAGTTAAGGTATCCTCTAAAAACGGCGTTGTATAGATGAATGATTTGGTCATGGCTATTATGTAACCATAAAAATCTAGGAGCAGGTTTACCGTTGTCGATAAATCCTGTATCTGTCAGTTTCTTGATAATTCTAGGTATTGGAGCTGTTAATCTAAGATTTAAAGGTAGTCTTTTTGTAGAGGAGCTAATTACTACTCTAGAAAATTTGGTATGATTACTTCTAGATAATTCCACACCTAAGAATAACCCTTTTGAGGTTCTCAGGTTGGTTATCTTCGTTTTATCTGGACTAACCTTTAGCCCAATATTAGAACAGAATTCAGATACTTTATCAAGGATCATCAACGCGTCCGAGTGAGTACCTCTGATACCTATGATCCAGTCGTCTGCATATCTAGTATACATCAACCTTCTATATTCTGTATCATTGAAGTCAACAAAAGAGTATTTTTTCGCTTCAATTGCTAGATCCCTAACTAATATCAGATCTCCTAGTTTCTTGGCTTTCGCTATTTTCCATTCGTACCTTCTTGCAATTGGATTTCTTCTGGGTTTTACCCCTTTATCAAACTCTAATTTAAGTGAGTCTACGAATGCATCTAGTTGATGTAAGAAAATGTTAGCTAATAGCGGGCTAATAATAGACCCTTGAGGAGTACCGGCTATGTTATGTTCGTATACTCTGAATTCAAAGTATCCAGCATTCAATGCCTTGTTTATATACTGGGTAAATCTTCTGTCGGTAATTCTACTTTCAATAAGATTCATCAGTTTCCGGTGTTCGATGGAATCGAAGCACTTAGATATATCTCCTTCTATAAGCCATTGAGAGCTTCTGAAATTGGTATAAAATTCTTTGAGTGCAGTATGGCAGCTTCTTGCAGGTCTAAAACCATGGGAATGATCAGAGAAGGTAGGTTCAAATATTGCTTCAAGAATAAGTCTTAATGCTTCTTGAACTATTTTATCTCTGGGTGATCCAATTGAAAGTGGTTTAGTTCCTCCTGAAGCTTTTGGAATTGCGATTCTTCTGCTCGGTTGGAAATTAAATTGACCGCTCTGTGTTTGTTCCGCTGTCTTTATAAACCATTCACTGCTCATGCCATCTAAAGTTTCCGTAACTATTTCCGGAGTCATATTACCTGGTTTACTTTTTATGTTGTTATACGCGATTACAAGTAATTCAGGATTACTTAGTAAAGAAATTAGCTTTCTGTCAATGACAGTAGCAGTTTTAGCTTGGGTTCTTAAGTTGTCTAATTTTTTCATTATATTGCTTGTTTGCGTAGTACCTCCGGTACTATAATTACTAAATTTAGACAGATTATCAACTGTACTACTTCCCTTTCTAGATAAGTTACTATCTGCGAATCTCGCAAATTGCGAGGCAGGTACTATTAGTACTCCGTTACCTTGGGTCTGGAGACCTTTAGGCAATCCAACGGTTACACAACCTGTTCAAATATCTCCCTTAGGCACCAAACTTTCATCGTTAGCACCATTTCTTACGGCATGAGTAAGCGTGATCACTTCATTACCTCTTTGATTCAAAGGTGATGACAGCTTAATTGGCCCATCCCAGTTATGCCAATATCCATCGATAGGGATCTCTAGATGATTTGGTTCAAGCAGTATAGCTTTAGCCATAGGAGAAACAACTTGCAGAGGGTCATATTTTAACTGGTTTAATAATCCCTCCGCTTTCATCTCACATGCTATGTTCACCAACGAGCTTTCCCCGTTAGCTAAGTGAGTTGTTGTACTTATGTAGTGATAATAAGTGGAAATAATTCCGTGACAGGTCGGCCTCTCGCCGCGCACATCAAAATCTATAGATTCACCAGTTTCTGTAATGAAGTCAGAATATTCATAAGGTAGGGTCGACTACCCGCACCGTGATTCATTATTTGATGGATAATAAACTGGCAACGAATAGCCTCCCTCCGAACCGTACGTGCAAGTTTCCCTGCATACGGCTCTCCATCCTCTAAACAAAGGCTCTAAATAATAATTTCAGGTATTTTAGGTTTAGTCTTTTTTAGTTTATTAAGTGCTATTCCATCAGATTTACCTGAGTGACATATAATTATTATATGGCACGCTCGGCAAACGGGTATTTGTTTTCTGTTAAATTGTTTCATAATTTGCGTAAATCCTTTAGTTTATCCTTTTCTGATATGTTTTACGTGGTGTATTTCAACATTAGTGTTATTTTCACAGATAATACAGTCTTCGTCTCATATATGATTAGATTTCACAGCGTATAATTTTATGAAAAAAGGGTCAAAGTTATAGTAGTTTTCTACTTTTAAAGTTCTGTCTCTACTTAACGTGTCCGGGTTGTATAATTTTATTGATTTCTTTTTTTCTTTGCTAGTATAGTTTATAGTGATAGGGTTACCATATTTTTGTCATACTTGTTTAGGACTAAGGTTAAGTTTTCTAGCAAGTGTGAAGACTGCTGAGAATTTGAGTATCCAGGTAATATACGACATTTGATTTCTATTTTCTACTGCAGAGTAGTAGCCTAGTATTCCCCTTATGACAGCATTAAATCTTAATATGATGTCTTCAGGTTTCATGAAGATCCATTTAGTAACGGCTTTTGGTTTTGGTATATCTCCTTCTCAGGCATATCCTTGTTCGACTAATTTTTTTACAAGAGTATCTATTGGTGCTTCTATAATTAAGGATGCGTATAAAGGTCTTTTTAGAACGTTATTTACAGTAGATTTTTGGGATTCTGTGTATCTACGTTTTCTTTTTGATATCAAAAAACCTAAATATTTTACTTTTTCGGATTCTAAGTGGGAGATCTTGGTTTTCTCTTCGCTTAGTACTAGTTTTAGATTTTTATTTAGGAATTCTTTTATTTTCTCTTTAATACTTTTTGCGAAATTGAGTGAGCCACTGATTCCCACAACTCAGTCGTCTGCATATCTGTTGTAGTAAACTCTAGTAGCAGTACTATCATCTTTTATAACACTGGGAGTTTTTCTCAGTTTTGTTTTTAAGTCTAGCAAAACTTCTTTAGTTGCTTTATCTAGATTCTCTTTTTCTTCTAGATGTGATATGTTTTTGCGTAGTTTCAAGTATTTGGGATTTGGTTTTGATACTCTTCTGTCTCAGTTTGAGTGTTTTTCTATTAAAGAATTCATAAATATATCGAACTCGTGGAGATAAACATTGGATAGAAGAGGAGAGAGAACTCCTCCTTGAGGAACACCTATATTACTTCTTGTAAAATTACCATCGTTTACGTAACCAGCATTTACTAATTTTCAATATAAGTCTATAAGATTTGGATCTTTTATTCTTTTTTGTAGAAGTGAGGCTAGTTTATGATGGTCGATATTGTCAAAGTATCCTTTAATATCTCCTTCAATCATTCAGGTAATTCCATTTCATTTTCTTACTTCAAAGACTGCTGTAGTTGTTGAGCGGTTAGGTCTAAATCCATGAGATGTATTGAGGAAGAGAGGTTCATATACGGATTCTAATATCATTTTAATGGCTTGTTGTATAATTTTATCCTTAGGACTGGGTATTCCAAGAGGTCTAAGTTTACCATTCTTTTTTGGGTTGAATATTTTCAAATAAGGTTTAAATTGGAATTTTCTATCCTTCATTTGGTTAATTACATCTTGAGCCCAGCCTAGTGAGATTTCATCTAATGTTTCATTATCAGTTCCCTTGGTCATGTTACCCGGGTTGGAATTTAGTTTTTGATAAGCGGATTTATATATGTTTATATCAAACAGTTGTTCATATGAGCATTCTATTTGTAAGCTTAGTTCCCGTTTTATTTCGGGCTTTGTTAGTTTCCTTACATCTCTCGAGTAGAATCTACCGGAAAGATTTATGAATCTGTTAGAAGACTGTCTCCCTTTTGAGCGGTTTTCTCATAATACGAAGACTCCGTTTCCATGTAATGGATGTAAGCTTCCATTGCATTCAGTGGTTCTGGCCCACAGATAGGTGTTACCACCCTTAGGAAATCCCCAGTTCTTATTCCTACTGTAGTAATCTGTTTTAGATTTTAAATTCTGTCCTACCGGTTGTAGTGAATCTCTAGTTGTGGTTATATATTTTAACTGGTCTTTAATGTATATAACTAGATAGCAAATAAAATTTTCAATAGTTGCTAGAGCAGTGTTAGCTCGATAAAATTTACATAAAAAAATCATGACAGATTTAGGTCGATGGGTATTCTTGCGTTGAAAATTACACGCTCAAACCATCTTTACAGGCATGCTACACTCTCCTAGCTTTTCAGCATCAGATAAGCCTGTTCCTTTATTACCTTTAACCACACGGTAAGTAGCTCAGCTACAACAATAGTAATAATTAAAGGGCGCACACCAATACCATTGATGCAAGATAATTAAATCTTATCGACTGTACATTAAGCAATATAAAATTTTTATATCACCCACCAGTGACCCAGTCTGTTGCAATAATTGATATAACAAACACAACTCAATTACTGACAGTCTTGTACTATTAAACGGTATTAATTTAAAAATAGTATTTTAACTGTTTTCACTAGTGTCGCCAAAGGAATCTAATCATACTTTATAATAATTTATTATTAAATTTAAACTATTTTTGTATTCCTTAAAGAAATTTGTCAAATTCTTAGAGATGAAAAATTTAATATCATCTCACGACTATCATATATATGTGCTTTCTTTTTTAATTATTAGTAAAATACTCTAATAAAAAGAGTAAGCGAGTAAAAAGAACTTTCAATTTAACACTTTTCAATAAAAATTATAGCTATAAAACTTATAAATTAAAAATAGTATTAAGATATTTATTTTTAGGTTTTAATTTAAGGTTGTAATCCTAATTTATAATGCATAGATACATGTAAGTAAGGTAAAATAAGTTTTTCTAATTTATCAATAGAATTTTTTTTTATATAAATAGAATACTGATTTTTTATTTGTATTTTTTGGATAGTACAATCTAAATCAAATTTATTAGTTAAAATAGTTTTTAGATATCCTACCTCTATTAAACTAAAACTATTACAAGCAATTCTTACACCTCCACTGCTTTTTACAAAGGTTCCGTCATCGCTTATCCAAATAGCTAAAGTAAGAGACGTAAAATATTTTTCAATGTTATTTCCTATTACTTTTGTACCTTTTTTATAAAACAAATCATGTAACCAGATAAAACTTCTAAATGTGTAAGTATTAAACTCAAATCCATAATAAGTTTTTTCTATTCCATTTATTTTTCTTGTATATTTTCTAGGTGGATTATTGCTACAATAACCATTATTATTAAAAAATTCATACAAACTAAATAAGTAGTCTTTGTGTATTATGCTTTGTCTTACACAAAGTCTTATCCCTTCTCCAGTTCTATTATGTAGATAACCATCTCCTAAAATTAACCCAATAATGACTGAAATTACATCTAAATTATGTGGTCCTACACGATTTATTGATCTACACTGAGTGTGAAAGAATTTACTATCTAAATTATTTTGTATAAAACCTTGATAAAATTTTATTTTTTTTAAATTATTACTATAAAAAGTGTGTTTTATTGTGTTGTTTTTACCTAGAAATTTTGTATCACTCCAGGTGTCTTTTTTTTTATTTAATATATATGATTTGAGGCCATTTTTAAAAAAACCTACTACTTTAATTGTTAATGTTGGTGAAATTACTTCCTTTAATTCTCTATACTTAGAGTTACTAATGTTAGAGAAAAGTTGGACTATATCATCATCCCTATCTGGGGTCAGTGCAGTGGTGTGCACGAGAGATTAGGAGGATGTTTCGCGTATAGTCTCTGAGGAACCTACTTTTGCGGATATGCAATTTGGCTTCCTGCTGATTGTCTATTTTAAACCCCACCTTCTTCGTATGCTCCCTCATAAGAGCTGTCGCGGAATAGTTTAGTAGTCACGCTATTAGCAAATTTAGCTAATATAACGTTATCTCTAGGGTTTTTACGCTTACTTATTTTTAATTAAACGTACCTAGAAGCATTAAGAGTTTCCAGCATATAGCGAAATTATTCAATTAGCCTTCTAGCTAAAGGGGACGAAGTTTTGTCTATATATTTATAGCTTAGATAACATTGTTTGGATACAGTGCGTAGTAACAATAGAACCCATCGAAATAAGGGCATAGACTTAGCAGCAAATTTAATCATAGTTTTACCTTCATGTCATTGGATTGTACTAAACAGTCAAAAACAGTAAAGTAGCATGGCAGCCTAAAGCCTTAAATGTGAAAGCTTATTTTTTAAATTAAAAAAATCCGGTCTTATTCCAATAAGCTAGTTCCTATCTCAATAAGGTAAATATATAGAATTTAAATATTTTAGTAAATCTGTATTAATAACCTTTGTATATCTATTTTCACCTGTATATTTAACACTAACTTTATAAAATAATTTGTGCAATGTAGTTAAAGCAGGGTAACTACAAGTCATTATTTGATTGAAAGGCCTTTTCGTAAAACCAAATTAAAGAATAGGACTTCTTTTTTTTGTTTTTTTTTTTACCACAGTAGGAACTAAGTGTAAGATAAACGTGCCATATATATTCAAATCGCTTAATAGTTTGAGTAAATACAAAGTACGGTGGTTACAGAGGTTCTCGAGTAATGTAACGAACCATCTCCTAAAAGATGGCCTACTAATTGTGATATGCCCATATTGTTAGGGGCAAATACTGTTATATTCCGTGAATGCTTATTAAGTCTAATGTTGTTGCTTGATCCTGTTACACCAAAAGGTACTACTTAAACTTCAGTAGATCTAGATACAATCTTACTGATAGGTGTAACGAAGTTAGTCAAAGTTGTTATAGCTAAATCATAGTATAGATCAGGTTTATCCATTAAATATAATAATAGGGTCAGCCATAATTATGAACTGCCCTCCGAACCGTACGTGATAGTTTCCCATCATACGGCTCTCTATCTGAATAATCCGGAAATATGTTGTATAGTTTAGCCTCGGAAATTATAAATTAGTTTCAATTCACAGTGGAGCAGTTTTCCAGAATGCAGACACTTGTGGTGATAGTGACAAAAAGGCCGCAAATATTAATAGCACCCCGCATAGGCGTGTGACCTAATCTCATTTTGTATCTCACCTCTTTAACAGATCTTAATTGGTGCTTTATACAAAAACAAACAAAAAAACAAAAAAAAGCAGCCTATTCTTGGAACCGTAAATAAAGCTAGAGTTAAAAAGGTTGGAAATAGTAACTTTGGAAGCTCAAATTCCCAGCAATAATTAATCCACATTTTCGCCAACTTTATTAGTGAAGCTAGCAAAGGACCAAATTTTATAAAAACAGCTCTCATAGTTCTAATTTTGTGTTTTAAGGCTAGAGTAAGCGCGCATGATGCTTTAAAATCTCACATGCATCTATGAAGCACATAATAATTACTTGCAAAGCTATAAAACTCGATCGTAAATAAATTATACTATTATAAAAGGCAATAATATTATTATGATCAAGATTAACGAGATCCCTTCTAGCTGTAGGACTTCCGTTCACTTTGACGAAACCGTTCTTAATAAATTTTTGTAGTAAACTTTTTGTAGTAATATCGATTATAAAACATGGAAAGGTTTTCTTTTTATACCCGGCTACTGTTCTTGTAAGTTTGTTAGATGTTTTAGATCTTTTACAAGAGGCACCCAGGAACGTTAATGTTTTAGTTGTGCTAGTGACTATGGTCTTCTCGTCATTTAAAACGAGACCTGTTTTCTTTATTAATACATCTTTTACGTGTCTTTTGATTTTGACAGCGTCTTCATGAGAACCTAAAATTAGAATGATAAAATCATCAGCATATCTAACTTACATAAGCCTCTTTAAATTAGGGTATCAGTCCTCAACAGAGCTGACAGTTCTTATGAGGTTACCTACCTCCGACTTAATAGCTTGCTCCTTAGAAAACTGGTTTTGTTCCTAATAGAGATGTACTGCTTGTTTTTATGTATAGCTACACCAGACTCGAAGTTGAGTTTATACTTTCCGAGAAATTTGTCTAGTTTATCCAGTACTATATTAGCTAGGATAGGACTAGCCACGTTACCTTGTGGTCTTCCTTTGCTGACTTGGCTAATAACTCCTGTGGTTGTATTAAAAAAAAAGGTTACCACATGTAAGCATTTTATTTAGGAGTCTTAGCGTGTGTTCACATTGAATTTTATCAGAAATAGACTCAAAAATGGTCCCGTGGGGAATTTGATCAAAGCATTTAGTAAAGTCCCCTTAATAACTAATGAGTATTTATCCCCGTGAAGAAATAATTGTTTGAGAGCGGTATTGATCGATCTGTTTGGTCTGAAACCATGGCTAGAGTCCTCGAAGGTTGGATCCCAGATGCTGCTCAATATAATTTAGAAAGCCTTTTGTACTATCTTCTATCTAGGGCTGATATTTTATAAAGTTATTATCTTACCATTAGTTTTGGTAATCTCAAGGATTCTAACTTGAATAAAAATATAAGTACCGTTCTCGATCTGTCTAGCCGTTTTGTATAATCAGTCGAGGTTGATACCGTCGAGAGTTTTAGGTGTTGCTCCAGGAGTTCTAATACCTGGTTTACCCTTGATGGTAAGGGTATTCATAGCAAGCAATTAAGAAAAATGGATTTGCTAGAACCTTGATAACATTTCTATAGTGTTCCCGATAATCTATACATTTCCCTAGTTCCCTCTCTAGTCAACCCTTAACCGAAACATTTTACGTTTAGACGGCTCCAATGCGTCTAATTTGTTAAGTGAATGAAAAGATCGGATCGGAAACACATCAGACTACCCCCCTTCACTGGGATCCCAGCTACTACGAAGGTTCTGTCTCCGCATACACCGCGGTTCATATCTTTAAAACTGAATGCATTGTCGTAGGTAGAGGCGGTTCGATCCCGTGGTTGCAAGCTTTCTGCGTTGGAATGAGAACTTAGACCCTCGCATACTTGTTTTTGTTTTTCAATATATTGGTGACAATTTCCTTTCGAAGAACCTATGACGCTTAGACTATCATCATAAGCAATTAAGAAATCAGTAGCCCAGCAATACAGTGATTGCAATATTCTGCTTCAGACTACAGGGCCTTCAGTATCCTGTCTGTATGTAATCGAGTTCGTTATCCTAGTCATATTCTCCCCACTAACTCAAATATAAACCAAGGGCAGTCAAGGACTAATTGAGCATTCAGTAACAGCTATACCCGAATCAGTCTTTTTAGGATCTGAAAGGGCGTTACTTGGTGGCAAGCAATTGAATCATACGAATCAACTCCGATTTGCTTGGGGTTTAACCCTTTCGAAAGCTGCCTCACACGGCGCACATCTAAATGAAGGGAAAGCTATAGCTATTAAAATTAAAGCTGGTGTTATTGTTCAAACTAATTCTAATACTGTTCCATGTGTTAAATATTTATGTGCTATAGCATTTTTACTTGAATCAAAGTAATATACAATACTAAATAATACCCAAAATACAGCTAAAGATATAACTATTAAATAGAAACCTATAGTATTGTGTAATGTAACTATTCCTGTAAATCCAGGTGCAGCACTATCTTGAAAACCTAATTGCCATGGTTGAGCAGCATCATTGTAGATAGTTGAAATTAAATGAGTTAATTTAGCTAAATTCATCATCTATAAAATAAAATAATTTTTTTGTTATTGTCTTAATTTACTGGTTTAGATTTAATTTACTTTTTATTTTTTGTTTTTGTTTTTTTTATTGTTTACTTCTAAAAACAAGGAAAATTTGCCAGATATAAAGGTGGGGGTAAAACTGAACATGAGCAGTCCAGAGCAGAGCAGTCCAGAGCAGACATGATCCATAAATTAAAAAAATTTTGTACACCCTTAAATTAAGGCCTAATCTGGCAATAAATTAATTTGTTCTAAACTTAAACGCAATTGTAACTCAATTACTATGCATCCTAAGACTTATCTTAATTTAATTCTTGCTGTTATTTTAAAACCAAGCAATCACACGGTTTATTAGGTTTTATTTTGTTATATACAATTGTCTTATTAATAAGTAAATTCCTAATACTTATATTTATCTTATTAATGACTATTTAAATATATAACTAGCTCTCTGCTTTAATTTAGTTAAAAACAACATCATCTTGTAATGCTGCTTCATTTTAAATTAAAAAAATACTGCATCAGATCAGCAGCAGATTTGCTAAACCTTTGATGCATTCCTTCTACTTTAGCTTAATAAAACTAATCTAGATTAGAAATGTCTTATATTATTATAATCGGGTATATACTGATTGTTAAATATAAAGTATAAACTAATTTTAATAAATTTTGCTGGAAACTTATAAATATAAACAAAAAGTTTCCTATAAATATATACAATATTATTATGCAATAAAGCAAAGAAAATTTGCTTCGTTAATGATTAACTTAACTACACATTTAAGTTTATTATTAATAATTACTAGGGGGTTATTGTTTTCCTCGTTCCATTAATAGTTTTTAGAAACTTGGAAAAAGTCTGCTACTTCTTGTATATTAATTGGATAATAATTAAATTAACTGGATTTTTTTTTAAATTTTAAATTTTAAATTTATTGACCTACTAGAGGAAAGATTTTAAATTTTACAAAACTGCCTCTTGTTCGGCTATCCTTAACCACAGAAGTATAAGCAAAAAGCTGTTTAATATATAAATCTAACTGTTCAATTGCTAGTTTATTTTGAACACCTTTATCTTTAATTTAAGTCCAATCATGAATTATTTATAAAAAAGACTCGCAAATAATTTTAAATTTTACCTTCAAGGGTTAAATGTTTTCCACTCAATTTTTATTAATGCAAGTGTTTTTCAATCTTTAAAACTATTAACTTGTTTTACTTAAGAAAGTTAAGTTTACCAAGAAAGGTATAAATATTTTATTGATATAATTTATATGTGATATTCTAATAAAGCACATTTGGTAGGATAGACTTTTATCATTTAATTGAACAGGTTTTTATAAATCTTTAAGGTTTTCATATCATTGAAATTAAACTTTAAAGAAATTAGATACTTCCTCGACTAGTGTTTTATTTATTGAACAGGTTGGGGCTTGTATAGAAGTAAGGCCTATTTCAAAGTGTTGATGAAGAAGTTTTAGAAAGCAACTCATCAAAAAAAAGGGTTAAATTAAAAAACAAATAAAACCTTTAAGCCACTAGGGAGTCACAATCCAATTTGTGATGTGGTTATTGATTAAAGTTAACTCTATTTTTTATTCATAGTTTAAATTTAAATTTTTATCTTGAACAACTAGGTCTAGTTTACCTTATCTAGATTTAATAGATAGTCTAGAAAATAGGCTTATCTCCAAGCTAGATAATTTAATTGTTTAGTTGTATTTTATTTAAAGAAAGGCTGTAAAATTTACTGATTATCTTTAATAGTTAATCCAAACAAGAAGAAGAAGAAGAAGAATAAACTTCCCATGCTAATCTATTTTAAGCTTTTTCTGGTATAATACCTTCAGTGTTTTTAAGGTAAATATTACCAATACCTACGTCGTATTTCTAATGTAGACTAATAATGGTCTATCTTTTAGAGCCATTTCTATTCTAAATTTAATTTTTAATATAAAAATACTTCTTTTTTTCTTTTTTTTCTTTTGTAAGAAGTCAATTAAAAAGCAACTTAGATTCCCATCACCTCTTAAAATTTCATTAAAATCATAGTCACTCACCATATCTCTACTGTCTGGACCATTAAACCCAGGAGTTAGAGTAGAAGTGTGACACATTCTAACTTTATTTAAAAAAATGTTTCCCTCCATATGATGAAAGGTTATAGTTTAGGGGGGGAGGGGGGTTTGATACGTTGCTAGCTAATTTACTACAAATTTATTGAAGTATTTTAATTTCTATCTGTAGCTATATCGAATAGAGTGTTTTCTACTAGACCTATAAATGGTACTAAAAATAAGAACCAGGCAAAATAGAATCCTGTAGCTAATTGACCTATAGTTACGTAAGGCTCTTCAGGATGTTGTGATCCAATCCACATTAATATTAAGAAATCTACTACTAAAAACCAGAAGGCAATTTTCATAGTTGGTCTGAATGTAGAACCTCTAACTCTAGATAAATCTGTTAAAGGTAAAACTAATAATATTAATAAAGACGCAAACATTGCTATAACTCCTAATAGTTTATTTGGTATTGATCTTAATATTGCATAGAAAGGTAACAGATCAATTTTAATATTAATTAAATTTCTAGCATTCGCAGTCTATTTTGTAAAGCATATCTTTAAGCATAAACTGTGATATTTGATCTCTAATCAAACCAATATTTTCTTGGTCCTTTTTATACATATATTCTTGGTCCTTTAGATTGTTTATAAATATAACATTTTAAAAATGTATTAACTCTATCAAAAACAAAAAAACATATTTTCTAGGCTTATCTTTAATTTTAATACCTCTTTATTTGTGGTTCTAAAATGGTAAGTATTTAAATGTAAACCTTTTTTTTTAAATGAACCATCATCCTTCATCCAATAAGAAAACCCTAATCAAATAGGCTAATCCTCTAGGATCGTTGTAAGAAGTTATAGTGATCCTATGTTTGAAGAAATTATTTTAATATTTTATGATTTATAAAAAAGATTTTTGTATAAGTTGAAACAAGGTAGTGATAGTTTAGCAAAATTAACTGAACAATACTTCTAATTAGTTCTTTTAACTGTGAAAGATCTTTCTTTAAGATTAAAATCTTCAGTTAAATAAGGTTGAAATAATTTAAAAACATGATTAAATTAACTATAGTGATGTTTTCTTAAGCTAATTTGTCCTTAAATAAATATAGAATTACCATTTAAGGTTATTCGCTTTAGTTGACCTTCACCTAATAAAATCCATGAACAATTTAATTTAAAGGATATTCGATAGACAATTTTTATCTATCTAAATTAGATAATCTTTGTTTTCGCAGTGCCTAAATTTGCTTATTAAACTTATATAAATGATCAAATCTAAAAATTTAATAATATATTACCCAATATCTTTAGGTAAGGGCAGGACTATCTCTTCATCCTTAAACAAAAATTCATTAGACAAACCAAAGGAGCTTTACGTGTAGTCTCTGAGGAACATACTCTCACATAATTTAATGTAATTTCGTTTCCTGCTGATTATCCATTGTATTATTTTTAAGATTTTCACTATAGAAGCTTTTAGTTACTTTAATTAAAAAATATGTCAAATCTGAATGCAAATCAGGTAAGCTAAAACTTGATTAGTACTTAAAACTTTAGGATTTTCCAGCATATAGTAAAGTTTATTTATAATAAGGTTACCCTTAACCAAGGCATCTGTTTAATACCATTCTGGAACAATAGAAGCAGGAGTCACCATAGGGTCAGCAGGTATAAAGTTGTCACTGTGCATACTCTTTAAATATTATTAAAAATAAAGCCATTATAAGGAAGTCCTGTATTTAAATACTTAGCAATTGTTTTTCGAGATATTTTCATATCCAAAGCACAATGTGTCATAGATTCATAAGTTGTCACAGATAAGGTATCCTTACTTATTACACTTATCTCCTTAGAATTATATATAGTTTTAACTGGTGATAATTTTGAGTATAATATACTAATACTCTCTACAGTTATATCTGTATAAGTGGAGTCTCTCCAGATGCCCTCTATTTTAGATAGCTCTGAAGATTCCTTTAAACTTAAAATAAGTAATAACTTATATAGTTGAACTAACTTATTTCCATGTAAAGGATATTTTATAAAAAAAGGTATTAAAATTAATTTAAATTACTTATCTCCCGACTTGCTTATTTTTAATACTCCTGTAGTTTTATTCACTATCAATAAAGAATCAATGTTTAAAACAGCTCTCAGGGAATCTAATAAGGTATAATTATTATAATGTTGGTCTACAGAAATACTCATTCTATATTTTCTAGTACCGTTTAACTCTAATATTAAAGATCCGTCTCCTTCAATAAAACCAGAAACATAGTTAGGATCTAAAGGAACACCTGTAAGATGTGTAGGAACAAATAGAGAATTAAAAATTCTTTTTGTATTCATATTGTTAATAAGATCTAAAATAGTCTCTACATTTTTAGATATTGCACTAGAATCGTTTAATGTCTTTTTTTCTAAAATAAGATGAATTCCTTTAGAAAAATCTAAAAAGTCCAAATACTTTGTTCCTCTTAAAGGATACTTAGAAAAATGAGGTATAATATATTTAACGACATCCTGAATACTTGTCACAGAATATTTACAAGTACCTTTTTTTTTCGTTAAAGGAAATATTTCCGCAGCCAAAAAAGTTTTTGATTTTTACCATTAGATCCTGATCTCTTTTTAGCATTTCAATCGTAAAAGCTATATTGAAAGCTGTTTTTTTTCTATAATCTTTATACATAGAAAAATACCCCTCACCTTCTACAAGTCCTGTAACAAACCAAGGGTTGACAGATAAATAAGCTAAGGAAGAATCTAAAGGATAATCCGAAAAATGCAAAACTTTTTTTTATAATTTAAAGAATTGGACTATCTCTTCCAAAACCTTTATATAATTTTAAATAAATAGTATAAATCATATAAGTCTTTAACTAACGAATTAATTAAAGTAATAATAAAAAATAAAAAAAGTAAAAAAGATTCTTTAAAGAAGACCAGAAAAAGGGGGTAACTAATTTTTATTATTCCATTTTTTTAAAAATCTTTCCCACATTTTATAATTCATAGACAAACTATTAGTATCCCTATAAACTTTAGAATCATTTAATTCATGAAATTCTTTTATTAAATAAGTTCTATGTCTTTTAATTGTTTTAGGAGGAAAATTTAAAAAATAATCATATAAATTTAAATGCAATAGCTTAGAATTAGCTTTCCAAAAATAACAACCATTATTTGTTTTATCAAAATAGATTTTACCACCTATATTTAATAAAAATTCGATATTACACCTGCTCTTATTAGCTATGCTTATTGTTAATTGATATTTGAAAGTATCTTTAAACTTGTGTAAATAAAAGTTAATAGTTCCGTCAGAGTCTAATAAACCACTGAGATAAGCAGAATCTATAGTAGGTGAAACGGAATCTTTGATGGGTATATTTAAAGCGAAACAAGCTTTATGCAATTGTGCGAGTCGAATATTATTAATTATTAAACCATTTAAACAATTAATTATATTAATAACTGTTTCTCTTTTTTTAGTTCTATACCTTACAGCTTTCATTCCAGCTCTAGCATGAACATTGCCTCCAAATTTATTTTGAATAATTCGTAAGACTCTTTCATCACAACTAGGCAGTGTCATTTCAAACCCCACATTTCCTGATTTGTTCACAGAAATATAACCATCTCCATCTGTTATTCCAGCAAACCATTGCTTAAATTTTAAGCTTATTTCTTTATTATGATTATCTTTAACCTTCGTATTTGCAATTAAATTTTTAGCTAAAGATTGCTTTAAATTGTTAATTTGTGTTGAATTATCTTTATAAAAAGGCTTAGTAGCCATTTGTTGAAACCCTTGTCTTTTTTTTAAAGGATTTAAGATTATTTTATTTTTTATTTTATTTTTATGTGTGCATATAGTCTCTGAAATTCCTACTCGTAATAAAATCAAACTAAATTTATCTAGGTATAAATCATAATTTAATAAATCTAAATAAATAAAGCCTCTCATAATTACTAAAACCCAAAAAAGATTAATAGTAAAAAGAGTCAAATATAATATAACTTTGGTTATCTGCTGATTATATACTCTATAATAGTATCTTACTATATTGGGAAATAATCTAAAACTAAAAACCAAAGAAACGAAATCTCTAAATTTATTAACATTAAAAATTAAATCACTTACAAATATAGTTCTATTATAAATTTTAACTAAATTTAATTTTAGTATATACTTCCAGCTTATAGCACATTTATTAATAATATTGACTATTAAAAATATTATAAAAGGCCACAGTTGACCTAAAACGTTAGGGTAAAAAAATACCATAATAGATAATGCTAAGAAGAATGCAAAGATAGTTACTAAATCATTGAACTAAGACATACTCCCATTTTTATTATTATTAATTTTGTGGGTTGGCATGGCTCGTCACCGAACCGGACGGGATACTTTCGTAATCATACGGCTCTCCATCCTAAATTTGTTTGTTCATCTTTATTACCTTTCTTGGTTTGAGAATAATTTGTTTAACACTATGCTGAGTCTTGTGACAATCCCGACAAACGGGAATTAGTTTTAGCTGTTTTTTAGACATTAAATAGTCTAATGTACCTTTATTTTTGTGTAGGAGCTGTATTTTTTGGCACGGTTGTGATGGATTTCTGTCTTTGTATGGATGGTTTTCTTTTAGATTTTGTGGTTGCTACCACATCTCGATCTACACAGGCTAATTTATCTAATTTCGCTAGAGATAGGTCTGAAGTGTACAGTGCTTGTATATTAGTATTGACACTATAGGGCTTAAATTTCCAAATATTCAATCGGGGTTTGTATAATTTAGTTATTAAGGTTGGTTTATTATTTACATCTCTTTTGTTATGATCATAAAGCGATATCTCAGGACCAAATTTCTTAATAACTTGGGCTCTGGAGTTTAAACTAAATTTGTGAGCTAGTGTTCTAAGCACCACGTCCTTAATGACATAGTAAATATAGGAACAAAGTTTACCTTTATTTAAAGCAAATGAGTAGTAGTTCTCATAAACCCTAATAATAGAGTTTGCTAAAGTTATTATTTGTCTAGTTTCAAGGCTTAACCAGCTATTTATGGAGATTCCTCGATGGTTAGACATTAGTCCAGCTTCTATCAGTTGCTTATAGATTCTATCCATAGGAGCATTTAGAATTAAAAAACCGGAGTTTATCTTTAATATACCTTTTCTGTGTAGGTTATAGTTTATTGCTTTGGAATGTGAGATATTTGTACCTAAGAACATAGCGTTTTCTTTGTAGGTATTGGTAATTTTTGTTTTAGTAGGAGAAACCGTTAGACCAAGTTCCTTTAATAAAATGGTTACCTTTACTAGAATGTTTTTGGTTTCAGAGTAACTTCCGTTGACTGCAATGATCCATTCTTCCGCATATCGAATATACATTAGCTTCCTGTTTCAAGAGCCATTAAATTTGTTAAAGTTGTTTTTCATATCCGCTGCAAGTTGTATAACTCTTTTAAAATCTCCTTCTCTTTTGGCCTTAGTTATCTGCCATTGTAATTTTCTTAATATAGGTTGTTGTCTTCCGGAAATATCGAAATCGGTTTTAAGGTTTTCCACAAATTCATCTAATTGATGTAGATAAATATTGGCCAGAATTGGACTTAAAATGGATCCTTGTGGAGTACCTACTATATCATATATAGCCCTATTATCTTGAATATTGCCATTGCTGAACCCTGCTTTTAGGTACTTTCTTATAAGTTGAATAAATCTTTGGTCTTTTATTTTTGTAGAAAGGAGCACCATTAATTTATCATGAGGGATTTTATCCTCAGCATAGTATCCTTTTAGATTTCCCTCAATCCACCAAGCACAACCTTTAAATTTACTGAATACGTATTTAAGTGCTGTATGGCAACTTAATTTGGGTCTAAATCCAAACGAGGTCTCCTTAAAAATTGGCTCATATATGGATTCAAGAACAATACGTATTATTTCTTGGACTAACTTATCTCGAGTATCTCCTATAGTTAAGGGTATTTTACCACCACTAGCCTTATTGATCATTATTCTTATACCTGGAGAAAATGAAAATGCTTCTGATTTAAGTTCGGATATAAGGGCTTCTATAAAATAGGTAAAATTAATATCCCTAGGAAATGAAACTGGTGAGATACAAGGGGTCATATTGTCCGGTTTAGAATTTAATCTATTGTAAGCCATAAGGTACATATCTTTGTTAAGAATAAAGGTCTTGTACAAGTCTCTATCAATAGGTAAATTAGGATATTCTTTAGATCGTTCGTGAAGATCTCTCAGCCTCGACAGTACATTTATTGAACTTCCTGTTCCTGTACTGTGTTCTCTGATAAAATTTAGGATTGGGCTACTTCGCAGTGACGTAGTTAGCGTGCTTCTAGTACCGTTAAGTACTCCGTATCGATAATCGACTGCTACTCCTAACCCTCTTACCGCATAGCTGTTACTAGCCTTAGCGGGACCCGAATTTATATGGCTACGTGAGCATTTAGACTTAGGTTTTCCGTTCATTTTCTTTATTGTACTTTTTGTACAACTCCCCAAACTATGTGTGAATTCGGAGTCTTTAAAGCCTACTCTGAATATAGATTGGATTATCTCTTTGCAGCTAAGATAACCACCTTTATGAGGGTGAAATGAAAATTGGAATTTGGGCAGTTTAGCTCTAACCTTATCTAATTGAACTGATCTTCTGAACGCTAGCTGATTTGCATTTTCGAAGACCTTTTGCATACAGGCTCTGTTCAGCACCAGGTTTCCCTCAGTACCTAAGTATGTCGTTCTAGATTCTCTCACACATAATCTCCCTTGCTCAGCCCAGGGGCTAGGGTGCGTAACCATACCGAATCGGCGCAATTTAAATATAAAGTAAGGATGCATTGCATATCTATCTCCACTTGCAGTTACCCCATTAGGATTTCCTGATCCGTGTTCATGTAGCAAGTTATATTGCTAATCAATATTTAATTTATATAACATATCCTTATGAATATAATCAATAACTAAATCAATAACTAAAGACATTTGATTTTTGTAAATATACAAAGTATATTGTGACTTTTCTTTATTAAAACTATTAATTGTTGCTTTTAAAGAAAAATTTGTATCTAACGCTTTAATTAATAAATTTAATTCTTCTAAAGAAAAAGAATGAGTATTTAATCTTAGACCGGATCAGGTAAAACTCAAATCATCCAGAATCCAGTAGGCTAAACTAACTGGAGTTAAAAGACTTGCTATGTTATTTGGAATTATTTTTTTCCTTCAAAATAAAAAGATTCATATAATTCGTTCAAACAAGGAAGAGCTAAAGTAGAAAAACTTAGATTATATCTCTCTTTTCCTGTTTTCTTATCTATAACTTTTGAGACTGAAGGAGGAGTTAATACAAATTCTTGATATAAACTATATAAATGTAATAAATACGAAGCATTTATAGAACCCTGTCTAAATACAATTCTTACATTTGATTTATCAGAAAATCTTATCATAGGAACATCTCCTAATTTATTAACTAGTAATACTTGTTTTAATTAAGAATCTAATTCGAATTTTGATCTTTCATTTTTATTCATTCTTTTTAAAGAGTTACTTATGTGTAAAAATCTATTTATAGGTAATATTGATTTATGCAATAATTTTTATAATTTTCATTATAAATTGAACTATATCTTCACCTTAAACTTATGAGGTGTCAAGCTTGTAGTCTCTGAGGTTCCTACACATATATTAAATATACCCTAAAATAATTTAGTTACCTGCTGATTGTCCATTGCAATATACTTAAATTTATTACCTTTAAGGTATTTAAGCCTTTAGGAGTTTCCAGCATATAGCTTGAGTCTATTTATATTATCTCTAATATATAGGCCCTACATTTGAGCAATTAAATGAGCAACTGATAAAGCAGCTAATAAGAAAGGTAATAAATAATGTAGAGAGAAGAATCTATTCAGAGTGGCATTACTTATACTGAATCCGCCTCATATCACAAAATATTAACAATATAGTATTTAATTATATTTTCATTATCTCACGACAATGTTTAGACTATGTATTCATCCGATATCTAAATAAGTTTAAAAAATTGGATGTGGGGTTATCGTGTTGAGCTTATTGTTAGTAGTACTCACTCATTAGTCGTTGAACGTTCTTGAAACCTATTTGGATTTACTGATTCAAGCTTCGTTGCAAATTTTCTTAATTATCTTATATCTTATATCTTATATAGATAGTTGCTGGAAATGCCAGGTATATAGATGTTACTATCATTAAGAAGTCCTTGCAATTTACCCCATTTGACAGTAAAACATTACTGTTTTAAGGAGCCGATCTTCACAGAATTAAAGTAAATATACATAAATATTATTTAGGAAGAAAAATTAAGATTTTTGTATCTATAACTATTTTTTATACTTGTTATACATTTTTAATTTTTATTTTAAATTAAGCCAATTAAAGGACTAAACCTGAAAACGACACAAAATTAATTACAGTTTGTATATCTGTTTTAGAGTTAACAGAAAATTGAGCATATTTACCATTTTCAATTGAAATATTTATATTAATTTTAATCAATAGTTTGAAAACTTAAAATAATTGAACGTGAATTCTTTGTTTTAATTGCATTATTTTTTTTTATATAAAAAGCATTTGTAAAAACTACTAAACTATTAAACTATTTTTGGTTTAAACAAAAAACACAGCCGGGCCCCACACAAAAAAGCTAAACTAAAGTATTCTGATGCTGTTTTAGGTAATTAAAAATTGTAGGTAACTTATTATAATGAGATATTCAATTAAAAAGTTTTAAATCATTTTTAAATATAAGCACAGCTAGATAAAATTGAGCTCTTTTAATAAAAACTCTCTAAGTATATAAATATATATTTTGATGAATTAATATTGGAAAAATAACTTATTGTAAGTCTGTTTTACTAATAACTAATTTAAAATTAAATTGGATTTTTTATCTATATAGTTGTATTTTGCCTTTTTTTAATACTGGGTAATTATAATTTAAACTAGAAATATCTTCTAAATTTAAAAAAATAATTAATTTGATACCTATAGTAAAAATCCTTTAGTACTTTGACTTATTTTAATTTAAACTTATCCTGCTAAATCTATGAAAACAAATAACAAAGCTATAAACTTTTTAGTTAGGGCTTTTTTATCGTAGCATCTTAATTTTCTTCCTTTTTTTAATTTTTTATGCTTGATGCTTGATGCTTGATGATTGTGTACTAACTGTTCCGATTGTTGCTAATACAGGAAAATTATTTAACTAATATACTAAGCAACTACATAATTCTGTGGTTTATGTTGACTCTACTAAATCTTGTCCAAAGACTGGTATAGCACTTAATAAATTTGTAATTACTGTTGCCAAATCTTTAATTTGCTTATTCTAGCTTTGTATTAAGCTTAAATGTTTAAAACAAGCAAACCATGTACAATATACTTATTTTAATTTTTAACAAAATTAATTGTAATTTAATACAGTATAAAGCCTTGTGTTTTATTTAATAAGTTATAGCGCTGACTATAATTTTTTAATTAATTAAAAAGATCCCGACTGTACATTAAGCATCATTTCAGATACCCACCGATGATCCAGTCTGTAGCGATAATTTACTCTACCGACGGTATTAATGCTAAACAAACATTTTTTACCTGTTTTCATCAGTATTGCTATATGGCTAAATCTATAAATTTTTAGTAAAAATTGCTTTATATAAGACCATATAACTATATATAATATTTTTTATTTTTATTTTTTGTGTTTTGTTTTGTTTTCATTTCAGGTATAATCTACGGATAAACTATTTTTATAATATCATTAATTAATTCTTTCCAAATATAAATAATGTATTGATCATTACTTCCCGCTGATTGAACTGAAGCTTTAAGGTTAAAGTTATTATTTAAAGCTTTTACTAGAATTAAACATTCATTATAGGAAAAAGAATTAGTAGAAAATTTTAAACCTTTTCCTACTTTACAACCATCATCCATGATCCAAATTGCTAAAGCTAATGGACTTAAATATTCTGCTATATTTGCCGGAACTTGTTTAATGTTATTTTTGTACCATAAATTTTGTATCCAATTAAAACTTGTGTAAGTTCAAGTTCTAAATCTAACTATTTGTCTTAATTGACCTTTTTGCCTAATCTACTTGTTATAACAGGTATTTTAGGATTACAATAACCTAAATTAGAAAAAAGTTTGTGTAAATAATAAAGATATTCAACATGAACAGCTTCTTGATAAAAATGAATTCTTGTCCCTAGTTAGGCTCCTCTTGTTTAACCCTGACCATCTCCAAGAAGAGATCCCGATCCAAATATTATTCCTATAGATAAAACATTTTTATTCTGCGGACCAATTCTTAAAATACCTTTAAGTCTACTTACTTTTTAAGTAATATCAAAATCAAGAGAAAGTATAAGTACTAAAGAAAATAAAAATAAAATATATTATATATTTGGGGCTTAATATGTAAACCCCATAGACTCCATGTCTTGCCGAACTTCGATCTTTGTCTTATGCTTTCCAGGTGTATTGTTAAATATTTACGAATTGATGACCTACTCCTAGGAGTTGTAAGGCTAAAAGTAGCACTAGGAGGGTCAACTGTTCTTCGCGCGTTTCGCTAAACTGTAATTGCATAAGATGGCTCTTTAATCAAAAAAGGATATTTTTGTGTGTCACTGTGGTACAGATACTGAGCTAGATCCGTGCTGTTCGTATAACGCCCCCTTTCGGGGGCTATTGGACTATATCTTGCGCTATTGAAATATCTCCCGTGCGTATTTGCATTGGTGTGTAATGATGTCAGGAAAAAGAAAAAGATCCCATCCTATAGAGGGTATATAAGATTATATAATTCTAGGCTAATCTTAGTTAGAGTACCGGAAGACTCATAAACCGTTTTCGAAGAGCCCTGAACGTTTTCTTTTTATTTATAGAAGCCTATCTAAAAGGTAGGTATTATCAGTTTCCAGCTCCCTTGGTAGGGATCATTATACGAATTGATACGCTATTTTTAAGGGATTATTCGCTTATGACATATGGGTTCCAAACCATACCGTTTCAATAACGTGCTACCATTTAGTCTCTGCTCTTTTCCAGAGAGTGTGCTGAAGGCTTTTCTTTTGGGGTGTATCGATTAACGACATACCTTACTAGGATAAAAATTAGGACGACAGGTATGTTCCATTAACAAGTCCACTCTTGTGGTTTAGATCCGCGAAGGTCCATTTAGCGTTCCCGCTTATCTTTCAAGTTATTACTTATCTATTAGACATTACTCTAGGAGGTGCAGCTTACCGATTTGCAGGTTACTGTTTTGTATTGAAAGCTTTAGGAGTTGCCCGGAATTTGATAGCATTAGATTATATAACCCTGTGCACTAGGCAGGGCTTTCAATCTGTCCCATAGGTAATACATACTACTTTCATTTTTATTTTAAAATTTTTTCAAAATGATAGAATAACTTTGAATTCGTATATTCTATTAACTGAAGTTAGTTTAAATTTCAAGTTAAAAGTTTCGACTGTACATTAAGCATCATTTCAGACACCCACTAGTGACCCAGTCTGTAGCGATCATCTAGATAACCGACGATCTCTGATTAAAATCCTTTGATCGTTTTCACTAATATTGCCAACTTATTATAAAAATAAGCCAATTATTTTGTCAAATTATTGCACTTTAAGGTCTACTTTCTTCTAGAAGTTACATAGACTTTTAAACTTGTGTGACTATGATTTAATAAAATTTTATTTTTTTGTTTTTATTTTAAAATCCATTGTCTTTTTAGTATTTTGTTTTTTCTCAGTTTTTAAACATCTACTTATTGTTTTTAAACTAGAATTTAAAATTTTAGCTGCTTCTGTTAAACTATTATATTCTCCATACATAGTGCCATTTAAATTAAATACTAATAAAGGTTTAGAACTTTTTGTTTTATTTTTTTTCCTTATTCTTATTTAAGCCAGATAAGGAATATTTATAAGTTTCTTTTTTTAAAGCCTTATCTTTCATTTTGTTAATAGTTTCTTGAGATAATATTTTACCTTTATTTAATTCACCTATTTTTAATCTTCTTTATAAACTATAATTAGATTTCATTTTGATTCTAGATATCTCAGTATGTTTATGTTTATGTTTATAACCCCGCAGGCTCAAATTATTACCAGCTTCTGTTAATATATTATAATTAGGTAATAATGATTTTAAATAAAAATCTTCTAAATCTAACAACTGTTTATTATTAACTGGATTTACAATTTTTTCGGCAGGTAGAAATATTTCTAAAACTAAAAAAGCAATATTAGATAATTTATATATTTTAACTGCTATTTTGACTTTTGGACTTCCTCCCTTGAAATAATTTAAATGTTTAGAAAATCTATTATACAGGATCCTTTGATTTGTAGAAGCTGAACCAATATAATATTATAAAGTTAATTTATTAAGAATCAAATAAATACCCCGCCAGGCTCCTAATTTGTTTTATTTCTTCTTTAATTTTTGTTCTATTTTTTTCTAAATATAAATTTTAAGAAACATATACTGGATTTATATTTTATCTTTAATAAAATTATTTATTTTACCTGATATTATTAGTGTGCGGTAGCAACTATGGCAGGATAAATTACTTAAATTAGGTAAATTTTTTTTAAAAAGCCAAAAAAGAACAGCTTCTAAATTATTAATTAAAATAATATCATTATTAAACCATTTTGGGCTATGTTCGTAACCCAAGAAAGCGGTCAAAGGTTTCCCACTATACATACTTATTTAAAGTAAAATCTTGTATTAATGAGCCTGTACTCTATCAAATTATTAATCCCCAATCAATATAGATCTTTCTAATAATCATCAATTAGAGCCTTGTGTAATTAATTATTAATTAAAACCTTTCGACTGTACATTAAGCATCATTTCAGACACCCACTAGTGACCCAGTCTGTAGCGATCATGTTTACAACCGACGGTCTTGAAACAGATTTAATTTTTTTGACCGTTTTCACTAGTATAGCCAGTTTAAAACCAATACCTCTGTCAAGGTATTCAAATACTTCTATACCAAATCTTTATAAAACAATTTACGATTTGCCCTAGTATCTGGACTTTGTAAAATATGAAACCCTGCTTTCGCAGGCAATTATAGAAAACTTTTTTTATTAATAACCCTATAATTTATATACCATCTCGGTAATAAAATGAGGCCCTACTAATTAAGCTAATCTAGGCATATAATTTTTCCATATATATAAATATAGCCACTATCACTGATTAGTTTTACCAGATTTTATGACACTAGTTTTAAGATGAAACTTTTTTTGTTTGTTTTTTTACGTTAAAGCCAAAAATTTACACTCTTCAATAGTAAAACTATTTTAGGTATAAAAATACCTTGACCTTTTTGATCTTAACCATCTTGCATCTTTCTGCTATATGTTAAGGGTAGTACTACATTGAATAGAATAGAATATACAAGTCCACCGTGTTGGGATGAAAGTTAAAATTATACTTTTTTAAGTTAATTAATTATCACTTATTAAATATTTTTCTTTGTATAAATTAGTACTGTTTAAATAGCTACTTTTGTAATCGTATTTCTAGAAATTTTAAAATTTAAAGCTTTGACTAGAAAAAGTTAAATTTAATCCAGTTTTTATATCAGTAAATACTACTTTCTTACTTTTCGTTAAACGATTAAAATTTGAAGTTCCTTCACTAAGCTTAGCTCTAAATTCTTTTTGAAAGAGTTTTGAATTTAAATCAGATAAGTGTTTTTTCAACTTTAACTTTTGTTCAGGAGTACTAATCTTATTTTTAATTTTATTATAAGTTTTCACATAATGTTTAAATCCTAAATTTGTTCCTGCAAAATATAAAATATTATATTCAGTTTAAAAAAGATCTATATAATACTGCTCTCTTTCAATTAATAAATTGACATCACATTATTCTAAAATTTCCAATTTAAACGAAGAATATCCATTCTTTAATAAAGATTTATTTATTAACATATTTCTATTAGGATCTATTAAATAGTTATAGTTAAAATAATTTAAAAATCTTTTATTTAATTTACTACTTGATCCTATATAACTCTTTCCGTTTGTTATATTTGTCCATCTATAAATGGCTGATTTACCTTTATTATCTTTAATTATAATTTTTCTATTAATATCTGTAGATAAATTATTATAAATTACAATAGGTATGAATAAATCAGAAACAAAAATTTTTCTCTAAGTTGTTAGAGATTTGAACAAAACTTGATAAATAATCAGAATGTATCACAAATGAAAATTCAAGAGGCATATGTGGTGCGATAATTTTACTTAACTTTAAAAAAATTATTTATAATAAAATTAAAATTTTCGTTATTATTAGAGTAAACAAAAGATTCAATATTATATTTACTTAATAAAATTTCTTTAATAATATTTATTTCTGAAATATTCATTATTTTAGTGTTAATTATCAATGCATTTTTTTCTAATGCATAAGGATATCCTGATTGCATGATTCAATGTGCTAATCCTTTGGGTGTTAAATATTTCGTTATAAATCATGGAACTTTTTTATTTTATTTTCACCTTTATCATTAGTATAAAAAGATTCGTAAATTCAATTAAAACTAGTAAACGAAAAAAGAGTCAGTCTATAATTAGACATTAGAAAAAAAAATCGATTTTCTATTATATTTGCATTATTCAACTTCAACTTTTCTAGGCTGCTGCAGATCCGATCCCTCGCAAAAGCTTACCCTTGGACTATTTTTATTATGGCAATAAGCAATTATTTTGTAACTAGCCACTGTTTTTTCACTAATACAAGAATAGGTCGAGCACAATAACCTATTTTATAAAAATATAAAGTTAAATAATGAATATAAGCAGCATTACTTATACTTTGTTCTATTTGAAATCGAGTACTATTTTTTATCAGAATGTTCCTGGTATACTAACCCAAAAGTTACTAAGCATTCCACAAATAATAAGGTCTAAATTTTTTTTATTCTGAGGACCTATTTTTAAGATAGCTTTAGTTCTAGGTTTGTTAATAGGAAGCATAAAAATTTGTTCTGTAAGTAATACAATAAAAATCATATTTACAATTTGGCCAAAATTCAATGTTAGCCATCATTAAAATTCATCGCACCCAGATTTATCTTGCAACATCTCCTCTTTTTAAAAAGTCAGAGAATAAAATCTTATTTTTTAAAGGTTGTTTTTGTTTTTTTTTTTATCCCAGCTTTCAGAATTTATATACATTTTAATTAGCTTTGCTACCCCTGCAATAGGGTAGGTTTGTATGTTTATATTAAAATTTAACTTTCTTTTTACTACCCTTTTCGGAATTTAACCATTTATTCTATTTTTAATTAATATTTACCTAGAAGTAAAGTATTTTTAGCCAAGGGTGTTTTAATTTTACTTCTTTTCGTTCTATCTTGAAAAAAGAAATCAGCTGCATCAGCAATAAAAATAAAAATTTTACACAAAGTTCCGTTAATATAAGCAGTAAATTTTAATGATTTAGCGTTATTTTTAGACAATTTTATCCTTGTTTCTTCGTAAACTTTTCTAGTTAATGCAGCCTTTTTCATTAATTCTCTAGTTTTTTCTTAAACTTTTTTTACTTAACTGTAAAGCTCTAAATTTACTAATTCTATCTTTATTATTAATAATAGACAGTCTCAATTTCTCTCTAGATCTAAGGGTCCAAATTAAATTCCAATTCCAATTAATTACTAAACCAGCAGTTTTTAAAATATTATAAATTGGTTTCAATAAATCCATATATTTTTGTTCCAAACTTAGTAATGTGTTTTTACAATTAAGTTTATCAGCAGAAACAGTATCAATAACGATAAAAGAAAAATTTTGAATTCCATATTTTTTTATAGACCTATTAACTAATTTACTTCCACCTTTAGCTATATAAAGATGAGCTCTAAATCTTTTGTACATCCCGGCTAAACTAGCACTCCCTACATACATATTACCATTAAAAAGATTAATACAAATGTAAACTCCAGAGATACTATTTTTAGTTTTTTTAATACCACCTTTATTCCCGCCAAATGCTTAAATATATGCAGGTTTTGGTAGATTCTTTTAATAAATAAATTTACTAAGACTAGCGCTAGGAAACGTACAAATCCTAAACTCAATAAAGTATTAAAATCGTAATTTAAAGATTCGTTTGTAACATACTTTAATATTTTCATTGTAAGAGTAATAATCGGATAAGTAAATCCCGAAACAATTAATAAGCTACGCACTCAGATTTATCAAATACAATATAGTATATATATTATATATAATAACTGTTGCGGCTGGATTAAAAACACACACAAAATCGCGATAAATAAGATTATTTTATTTAACCTACCTCCGCTAAGTTTAGATATAGGTATAAAGATATTGTTTAGAAAGGATTCTGGTTTAAGTTATTTCTTTCGAAAACTATTAGAGTATACCTTAATTGCAATGGTATGTTGCATCAACTACCGTCTACTCGTTGCTCTTTTACAGGCAATATACCTGATTTAGATCCGCGATCACCCATTTCAGTTTCCTTCATCTCTAGTGATGTTACCATACTGTGATAATTACTCACACCAGCCTTTATTTCCTTGGTTACTAGAGCTTTAGGGCTTCCCCGGAGTTTGGCAGTTTAACCCCTATAAGTGTTTCCCCATAACACTAGGCGAGGATAATGACTCCTATTGTCCATACTAATACTCTTGGAGATTTATATGATGAACTAAGTACTACAGGCCCTTAAGGTCTTATAGCCTCTTTCCCGAACCCCGCTGGATATTTTCACATCACGAGGCTCTCCACCAATATTTTCTATTAAGACTTATTGTTACGATGTTTCTCCATATGGCAACCTCTACATAAAGGTATTTGTTTTCTATTTTTCTTTGCCATTAATCTATCAACAATGCTAACTTTTGGGTTAAGATCTTTCATTTTCCTAATATGATGCATCTCCACTCGATAATCCGACCCACACACTTGGCACACCAGAACTTGTAAAGAAGCAGGAGATATGCTAACGATATTGGTGGATTTAACGGTAGGATCTACATTAGTTTTAAAATTTAACGTCATTTTATAACTGGGTTTGATGAAAGGTAGAGCCTTCTCATTCTTTTTTGATGATGGGGCACTCAGACTCTTTCCAAATTTTTTATAAACTTGTGCCATAGTATTCAAACTATATTTTGCTGCTAATAATTTACAACAAGAAGCTTTTAACATGAATAAGACTCTAGACGTTAAGGGACCATAGTTATTAACAAAAGAATAGTAATTCAAGTATTCTCTAACCACTGAGTTGTATAAGCTAATAATAGTTCGGTGATCGTTATACATCCATATGAATTTAGGAGAAGATATATTGTTTTTCATAAACCCTTGTCTATGAAATCTGGCTACGATATTTTGTATAGGAGCTTGAAATCTTAATTGAAGACCTTGTCTTTTAGACCTATTATATTTGTTCATAATGTAGTAAGTATTTTGATTAGACCTCGTCAGATGCACTCCTAAGAATAAAACTTTGTCTTTGTAAAGGCTAGTAATTTTAGTTTTGCTTAGACTTAATTTCAGTTTGATACTCTCACAAAATTTGTCTACTCTAGATTTTATTTTCAAGGCTTCATTATAGGACCCTCTGATTCCTATTATTCAATCATCGGCATATCTGACATATACTAATCTTTTATAATTAGGATCTGAATAATCAGTATACGCTATCTTTCTCATTCTGTTCATAACCTCTCTTATTTGTTTTATATCTTTGTGATATACGGCCCTTCTGTATTCAGCTCTTATCTTTGTATATTCTTTGGATGTTCCTGGTTTGTCTCCCTTATCGAACTCAACCTTAAGCTTTTGTATAAATACGTCTAATTGATGTAAAAATATGTTGGCTAATATTGGGCTTATTATGGAACCTTGAGGAGTTTCAACGATATTTGCGCTAAGAACCTTAAATTCAAAATAACCGGCTTTCAAGGCTTTTCTAATTAAATTAGTGAATCTTCTATCAAGAATCTTTGATTCTATTATATTCATTAACAGTTTATGATCAATAGAGTCAAAACATTTTTCAAAGTCTCCTTCTATAACTCATGCCACAGATGGAAAAGATTTTCTCACATCTTTTAAGGCAGTATGGCAACTTCGGTTGGGTCTGAAGCCATGTGAATTGTCCACAAAAAGTGGTTCAAAAATTGCTTCAAGAATCATCTTAATAGCTTGTTGCACTATCTTGTCTCTTGGGGACGCTATAGTTAAAGGTCTTAACTCTCCACTAGCTTTAGGAATGTTCACCCGTCTGCTCGGTTTGAATTCAAAAGATTCATTTTTTAAGCTTTCGCTAATATTTAATAAAACTTCATGACTCATCCCGTCCAAAGTTTCTGGTACTATCCCTGGGCTCAGGTTACCCGCTTTACTTTTTAATAAACTATAGGCTTGATTTAATAGAACTACGTTATATACCATAGAATGTAAATTTGCATTTATCGTATGATTAGGCCTATTTTCACTTCTAAGTCTTAACTTATCTAATCTAGACATTACGTCAGTTGCACCAGATGTACTGTAACGTCTTACTGTATTAGATTTTTTGTTGGCTGTAACACTTCAAGTAAATTCCCCTACTATTGTTACTCTGTTACCATAGAAATTGCTTTCCTTAGGCAATCCCGTGGTGCACTTTATTGTTCGAACATATTCCTTAGGTTGCAAATTCTTGTCTTTTAATGTGATTATTTCACATCTTGTAGTAACGGGTTGATTGGAATGATATTCATCCACTCATTCCTTCGTACTAATTGTCCTTTCCCCGTAATGACAATATCCTATACTTGAGATCAATAGACAATTTGCTTCAAGCAGTCTAGCTTTAACCATAGAATAAATAGCTTGCGACTCTATGTTTACTTTTCGGGTTAGTAACTGTAGTCACTTTAATAGAGATGCTATGTTCAGCCTTCAGTTTTCCATCCGACCTAACTCTATTGCTATTATCAAAATCAACCGCCGATAGAAGTTTTCTAGCTTCACGACAACAAAACGCCAGCACGGCGCACAAGAATAGTATAAACCTCTTCCAATATGCAATAATTATTTTTGAATACTAAATGTACACTGAAAGTTTTTAAGCTTGCTTATTCATGTGTTATATAAGCTACAAGTGTACTATATAATTTTCAAAAAAAGTAATACGCCTTTTACCTCCCATCCTGGTTGTAAAATTGTTGACTAAAACAATGGCTAATATTACTTCTTAACCTCTCAGTTAAGTTAAGACTATTTCTTTATCTATAATAACCTTAATTTAAACTACTATCTTAAAGAATTAAATTTATTTTTAGAATGTTAGCGTATAGTCGTTGAGGGGTTTATATTAAATTTAAGTTATTTATAAACTTCCCTGCTGATTGCCCAATCTGTCAAATTTTCACTTATTCGCTAAAATTAAAAACATAACTAAATTTAGTTTAGTATTGAAAGCTCTAAGGGTTTTCCAGCAAATAGCTAATTACTGTTTAAATAATTGAGTAGATATTCATATAAACAGGCCCAATAAATTAAAATGACAACTTATACTATTTCTAGTTCTAAGTTTAACCTATTTTGTCGCTTCGCTATCGCTATACTTATATTTATTAGCGCAGCTAGGTTAAGAAAAAATGTATAACCATCTTTGGGTGGAAACACCTTTCCAGTGTCAATATAGTTCCTAATACTAGAAACAGAGTATAAGCCAATAGCTTTAACTCCTTCTCTATAACGACTAAATGAAGATCCTGGTATTTCTTTTCCCTATTTGTAATTATGTAAATTATAACCTTTTTTGCTGCCTTGTGTAATGGTATACTCTTTATTAAAATATATTATCCCTAAATGGAGGTTGTATTTCCAAAAGACTTGCTCTATATCTAAATTTTCAATACTATTTGAGAAATATCTCTTAGAATTCATATTATTAGATAATTTTATTTAAATAGCCCTTACCTTTAGATATATTATTATAACCATGAATGATTTAAAATAGCCCTACACTCCAGTAACATTTTTTAATTTCTACCCCTTTTCTACTTAAGAATACTCAATTTTTGAAACAAAAAATATATTGAAAAAGAACATCTGTATCAGAAATAGTTAAATTGATAAGCCTTATTATTAAATTTTCCAGCTATTGTAAAAATAGGTTGAGGAGCTATAAATAGATCATTTAAAATAGGAGCCCTTTTTATATTTTTTTATATATATAGATATGGCTTCTAGTACTTTTTATCTTTTTGAGTAATTGTAAATATAGCTCTACTATTAGTAAAATAAAAGCTATCATCTCCTACCCCTAAAACCCAATCATTAGAAATCATTAAATAAGATATTTTATACCCATCAAAATTAGTTCTATTTCTATTTATACTTTCTTTAATTTTTACTATTTTATAGTAAGTTTCAAGTTCTATATATCTAATATAATTTGTTTTAGATACGGCAGAATTTTGTTTGTTTTTAATATTTAATTTTTAATATTTAATAAAACTGCTATTCTTCAATCTCTATAATCTAATTGTTTATGCGTTAATAAAGGGTACTGATCAAATATAGGTAGTAAAACCTCAACAATAAGTTGAAAAGAATAAACAGAAAAAGTACAAGTATTTCCTTTGAAAGAAACAACACCTATAACTAAATTATCTTTAATTAAAACAGCTGAATCATAAATATTTTTATTTTCCAGACCCACTTAATCCACCCTCTATAAACCCTCTTAATTTAAACATAAGATTAATCAACTGTGTGTTTAACAGCTTCTTATATTAAACTAATACTACACTCGAAATAAACGAGGATAAATTATATCTGGTTAAGTTTTGATTTTAAAGCCTTAATTGCACTTTATCCTTCAGGAGTTAAATGTGATTTGGAATTAATTATTAATAGTATTTCTTTTCAAATTAAATAATTAGTGAGCGGTCTATCATATCGTATTGTACATTCTAATCTATACCTAACTATAAGTACATTTATCAATCGAACTACATCTTCTACGGAATAAAAATCAGTGCATATAATCAAACCATGTCGTGACAGTTTTTCATCACCCAGGATAAGATGAGCGAGAGCAACAGGAGTTAAATTATCGTAAATGTTATTTGGTATTAGTTGAATTCCTTTGGGGTAAATTAGAAAATGTAAATAACTAAAACAAGGAAGAGACCGTGTAAAAAATTGTAAACCATAAAATGGTTTTTCTGCTCTAATACCTTTAGTCAAATTAGGATAACTACTACAATAATGGAATAATTCATTAAACACAAAGCATACATAAATCCCTTGAACTAAAAACTGTTTAAAACCTAAACGAGCATTATTCTTTGTAGATGAAGCTATTGTTAACCACCCGTCAAAAAGCAGTAATCCTATAATTACAGAGAATTGGTAAGGAGGTATTTTTATCATTCCACTAATCTGCTTTGTAAATCTTCCTTTACCCACTGAAGACGATAAATTAGTTCCTTATACTACCATTGCTTGGGTAAAAATAGTTGTCGCCTCCGCTAAGCTTAAATGGTTATTTTTAATGCTAAATTGTTTAATGGAGATGATTACGGCATATGCAAATCCTGAGACTCAATTAGAATTTAAATTATTTTCCGCACCAACTAAGTTTGTATTTAAAGTTGAATACTGAGATAAAGTATTTTGAAACATTTGAGTAATTTTAAAACTAAAATTTAATATACTTTCATTGGTGTCTGTATTATGAATGATCCTTCGGCATCAGTAAAACCAACAAACCATTAAATAAATTTGTTATCTGTTTTTTTAGGCTTTTGATTAAAATATTGGTTTAAACACAAATCTAAAGATCTCATTATTTTTAATAAAATTATCTGAAAGAGCTTTTTTAAATAGCAAGACAAAGTTAATTTACATAGTTTTATAGTTTGCTTAGACAAATTTTAATAAAATAGGTTATTGCTAATTATAAATTTATAATAAAGAGCATATAGTGTAGTCAGCCTTTGTTTAGAACTGCTACCCAAACCGTACGTGATAGTTTCCCATCATACGGCTTTCCATGGAGAAGTATTAATGGAATGGATGTTTATAGTTACTTTGTTGAGTTAATAATAAAATATTAGAGGTCTATGGAACATTATAGCTTATTAAAGTTGAAACCTATTTCTTGAAATTACTGTTAAACTGACTAATCCATTTTAGATATGCTGGGTTCAGCTTCCCTCTATGTAGTTAAATATGATGATATTGACATAGTGGTACTTGCTTTCTTTTTTTGTTTGTTTTTTTTGAAAACCCCTTCATTAATTGCATAGGTAGCATTACCTGTTCTTACTTTATTACGAACTTCGGCTACTTTTCTGATGTGGTGCATTTCTACGTTATTTCCACTACCACATATACAACAATTTTTCAATATATTTGATTCTGTCATCCTATTTATATTTACTTAAACTTCTAAAATTGATGACCCCTAAGGCTTTTGTAATTGTGGATAGCCTTCAGCTCAGAAGGAATTTTTAATTGTGTATTAGTCTCTGGATCCCTTAAGTCAAATCCTCATTTTTCGAATGCTTTCTTCATGGTTCTAAGTTTAAACTTAAGAGCCAATGTAAGTGCACATGACTGAAGTAGAATTCAGAACACTCTATGAAGACTGGATCTATTCCCCGCAACAGATTAAGCATTTAAGATACCATTTATTTTGGAGTTATAGAAACTAATAATTGTATAAAAATCGAATAAAACTAAGTTAGTTCTTCCCTTTGCTAAATTTATTCCTTTACTGTTTCTTCTAGCAAAAACCATTGTCTTTTAGCTTTTGGATTATCTTATTGATAGCTGCCTTTATTAATAAACGTAATGGAACTCTACCTTTGTATTTATTATCATAAATAGACTTTGTACCGACCATATGTACACTATTATCTTTGTGTTTATGATTGCCGCCCCCTAAAAAGTGGTAACCATCCATAAGTTTGGTAATAATGGTCTTATCTATACTTAAAGTGGCTTTACATCTATCATGCAGAACCTCTGCGATCTTATTACGAATTTTCTTAGCTTCGTTATAAGTTCCAATTACTAGAAGAACAAAATCATCCGCGTATCTTACATATATCAATCTTTTTTATTGAAAAATAGGGTCCATTGGGTCACCCTTAGTTATAAATCAGTTATACGTTTAAGCATGGCGTCCCTCACCATTTGAGGTGTGGTTGTCTTTCTACGAATGATTTTTGATAATTTATCATATTCAGGGTTGTATCTTCTTATTTTATCCTTCTCAAAGTTTGTTTTCAGTTCTTCCATAACGTATTTATCAAATTCATGAAGTACTACGTTAACAAGAATGGGACTAAGAGGACTTCCTTGTGGTAGACCCATTTTTTGTATCGATTTTTCTAGCTGCTTAGTATCCGGATCGATATAAACAGCACCAAGAATTCTTTTTACAGAAGTTAGAAAATTTACATCTTGTATCTTCTAGGATATAAGTATAATTACAAGATCATGTGGTATAACATCGAAGCATTTTTCAATATCTCCTTATATAACAGGAGTTTCATTTGTAAGGACTGCCCTGTATATATACAACCCTAAGTGTAGTGGAGACAGATCTTTTAGCTCTGAAACCATGACTGACATCTAGAAAGATTTCTTCATAAATTACCTTTAAGATTTCACTCATTAGTAATTGTACGATTTTCTCTACAGGAGATCCAACTCCTAGTGGTCTAATTTTACCAGGTTTGTTCGGTTTCGGTATATTAACAGGAGCTGTCTCACTGGACTAAATTTACCTTTTAATAGACTTTATGAAATTTGGTTAATTTTTTTATCCAATTCCATCTAATGTTTTACCTTCTGTTTCGGCTGACATATTACCTGGATTACTCTTCATTTTTCTATAAACATCGACTAACAAAGTCTGGTTTGCTAGTAACTTACTTATATATATTATATGGTACATTCCATTGTTATCACGGTGTTTTACTTGGAGTAACTTTTTATAGTTATTACTTTCATAACCTTTGTTAACAACTTTCCCACTACCCCACTTCGGGACTCTGTTTGCCCTACTATTGAAGGTTCCGTGTCCGCTTGTATCAGAGGCGGTTACATCCCGTGGTTCTACATGTTTGCTCTTTGAGGATCTGTCCTCAGGTTTTAAGACTTTAGCTGCCTGCACTGATTTGTTATCTTGATTAGATACTGGGATGGCTTCTGTGCAATTACTGTCGTTCTTTGTACCGCCAGCAACTTTATTTTTATAATTACCATCATCAACCTCGTCGGCTTGATCCATCTTCTAAGGGCCATTCGGTGTATCAGGTTTGTTATCCTCAGCATGATCTTTTCCCCCCCACGTAATCGTTCTATGTTTACGCCATTTCATAAAAATATTTCCTGCTACAGCTGGTATCATCTTATTAGGTTTGATATCGCCAGAAATGAAGGGCTCCCATATACCGATATAAATATCGTATGCACATGATAGGAGTAAAACTAAACCACTGTTTTATGCAAACATAAGCTCTCACGGCGCACCAAAAATGAAGAAGAAAGAAGCTACATTAGGTAGGGGTCAGCGTCATACAAGTTATAAACTCTTCTTAACTGCCCTCAGAACCGTACGTGATAGTTTCCCATCATACGGCTCGCACGGTGACATAGACCTATAGATCAGATACAAACATTCATCAGTAAGCATTATGATATTCATTAATAAACTATTTCTTGTAAAAAGCAATTGTCTTCAATTCGAATACAGATAATATACCTGTATTTGCTTGGTAATTTCTTGTTAAGTTAACCACAAAGAGGTACCTGCTTACGTAGATGTGCACCAACTCATTGTGCATAAGAGGCCTTCCCAGTACGCATCAACGCTTTAACGTTCTTAATTTGTCTAACATGATGCATCTCTAGCTCTAATGAGGAACCACATAAGACACACCCATTATCGAAGTCACTAGTAACAGTGAGTTGTTTTGTGAAGAGTACCACTCAATATCTTAGTAGGATTAAATTAAGTTGAAATCTTAGAGTTGTAGAGGTGTTTAACCTTCATTTACTTAGGCACCTTCACCATAACATTCGTCTCCTAATCTGTTAATAGTTTACCAAAACGTTTTAATACTTTAGACACATAATATAACTTAAATTTAAGAGTTAACGTTAAGGCACAATACATAACCAATAACCAGAAAACTCTTCTTAAGCTAGAATAATTAATAGCGATCAAGTAGTAGCTTAAAAGATCTTGGATTTTGTGTTGTTTTATTCTAGAAAAATAATATTGTAAAGTGACTCAGGTTGATAAAATCCCTTTTTGAAGGGTACCCATATAATTAACAAAAGGTATTTGTTCTTCTTGAGAAATTATCTCCTTCAAGTCAGCATTAAAGGATCCTATTATATGGAGCCTATATGTTCCTGTTTATTTATTATTATATACTGGCTGACCGGCTATAAAGCAACTAGCAACCAGGAACTGGGAACCATCAACAGTTTTGACCACAGTAGTTTTGTCCAGGTTTAACTCAAAACCATATTAACAAAGAAACTTACTAATATTATGCCTAATTTTATAGGCTTCATTAAATATACCAATTATTAATATAACAAAATCATCTGCATACCTAGTATATATCATTATTCTTAATTTTTGGGTAAGAGTAATTAGTATAAGCCGTGCTTCTTATTTGCTTAAGTAGTGATAGTCTAACAGCAGGGTCCTTATATTTATATCTACGCTGCGCAAGGCTCTTATAAGCATGATTCTGCTTACGAGTAGAACCATTATTGAAGTTAGAAATATAATCTTCCATAAACTTGTCCAATTTATCCAGTACTATATTAACCAGTAAAGGGTTTAAGATACTACCTTGCGGTTACCGAGTCCGGTATATTTAAGCTTACGTTCATTAAATATGCTAGCTACCTTAAGTGATTTATGTATTAATTCTAAGATATGATGGCACTTGATCGTCTTCTTAAGGATACTCATAATAACATTCTGAGGAATACTCTTAAAACACTGGCTAATATTTCCATTAATCGCAATATTAAAATTACCTTCTTGTAGATAGATAGTCTTCAATGCAGAATTGGTAGATCTGTACGGTCTTAACCCTTGAAACGTTGAGCTAAATGTAGGCTCAATTATGCTCTCTAAGACAATATGAATTGCCTTTTGCACGATTTTTATATCTAGGGGATGCATAGTCGATTTTAAGAGAACGCATATTACCCTCAGATTTAGGTATATAGACCAAAATAATAGGCCTGAATTATCACTTATCCGATTTTAAGGCCTCACCAGTAGTACTGAATCAGGCTTTGCTAATATCATCTAAGGTCTCCTTAACGTTACCTTTAGTCATATTACCCAACTTGTTATTGATAAGCTTGTAAACATATAAGCATTCGAAATAATCTTAATTATTCCATTATATTTACCTTCCGAATCTAAGCATCCGGACAACTGGTTTTGTAATCAAGTATTGACATCAAAGACTTGATCATTGTTCCGTGTCCTAGTCACCCTATCTCCCTTCTTTGCCAACAAACGAGTTGTTGTACACATACTACGAAGACTCCGTCCCCGCATATTACTATTAGCAATAGAGGCGGTTAGATCCCCTGGTTCACATTTACTTGTTTTCAATATTGTACTTAGATGCTTGCTCGCTTTTAAATTATTAATTTAACCCCAACCACCTACAGTTACCTCAAAAACATCCCCACGCATATGCTTGTGTCTCTGGTGGACATTAGCCGACATATTCTGCTTAGGACTAATGGTGCATACTATAACTGGGTCACGAGTATCAAGTTTGTCAACCTCATCATATACAACTCCCAATTTATCTATATCTCGATGTGGCAGTACATCTCATAGATATTTATTCACATCTGCTATACAACCCGGTTGGTTATTAGCCAATCCAGACTGCGATGGAACTGGGTACACAAACAATACGAAATATATCATTGGTAACAATGTGTAAGGAATATTGTCCTGCCAAGTAAAGTGCTCACAGGGCGCACCGTGAGTATATCTAATTAACCATCCACTAGAGATGGAACCCGCCTCGCGGCAAGATCCCCTCAAAGATCCGTGCGTGCAACTCTCACTGCACACGGCTCAATCATGATGCGAGTTTTCTCTGACGATTAGCCTGCCTTGGTGTAGACTATCTGTGATATTTACCCGGCGGCTTTATGTTTCATTTTTTGACATTCATTGTGAATCAGTTCCAGGTTGTTGACCAAATACTACTGTAATACCTTCTAAAGAGATCGTAATAATATGGTGCAAATCTGGTCTTAACTCCATTGTCTGTGCGCTTAGTTGGATTTATCCTCCACAGTAACAGTATGTTCATATACCTCCCTGGTATTTTAAGATCTTTTACTTTAAGTTCCGTCCACTTGTTCTTTCGCTTATTTTTTCGTTGAAATCCTTAAGTTTATTGCTTTTCAGGTGGTAAGCATGGACTCCTCTTAAATCCTTTGGTATTGATATCGAAGCTGCATTTATTATTGGTACGTCGGTAGTACTAACTAAATAATTAAATTTTTCCTTTCCTGATTTATTTTTTATTCTGGAATCCACCTTGCTTATACCTCGAAATATCCATTTTGCTCTTAATCTTTTTTTTAATCCTTTCTTATGTTGAAGAGCTAGGAAATAGCTGTTGATTATCCTTCTTCACCCTCATTTTGGATGTTTCTTCATCGCTCACTTTACACAAAAGTGAAACACTGCTTGCCTTACATACCCTCTAAATTTAGAGGATTGCGACAAGTTATAGTAATCATATCATCCACGTAGAATAGGATTTAATTTAAAAATAAGAGTATAGGCAGTATCATTAGAACTTTTCCTAAATATTTTTCTAAGTTTAGTTATAATGTTATATACTTTCTTTTTTTGAGGGTAAAGTGCTATTCCATCTCTCCCTATTCGCTCTTTAAAAAAATGTTCTCTTACTTTCCATTGTTCCTGATATTTGAATGTGTATCCGAGAAAATCTAGTCCCTCTTTTAGTGTTATGATCTTGGTTTTTTCTTTGGAAAGCTCAAGTCCTCTGTTTTTTAAAAATTTTTCGATTTCAGGCATAATAAAGGTTTTTATTAAATATTTACTTCTAGCGGTGACAACAAAGTCGTCGGCATATCTCACTGTTACTACACCTAGATTAATTTTTACCATTGACCGTAGTCCTTTGGCTTTTAGTTTACTTTTGGTTACCGTGGAGGTTGAGTTTTCAATCACCTTTTCAAGCCCATTTAGCGTAAAATTGATTATAGTAGGTGAAATTATACCTTCCTGTGGGGTATCCAGCTCCCGATCGTGCACACCTTCTCTGCTAAACATATTTGCTTTCATCCATTTTTCTAGGACCTTTTTATGAATACCTGGCAAAGGTAGATTAGTTAATAACCAATCGTGGGAAATATTGTCAAAGAATCCTTTAATATCCGCGTATAGCACATATTTGTCTTCGACGTTAAACCTTGAATAAAACAGCTTTAGAAGATAACCCAAGGCATGTTTTGCGGATCTGTGTTTCCTATACCCATAATTATGATTATCGCTTCTGCATTCAACCAAAGGTTCAAGGATTAAGTTTATTAAACTTTGTAGGCACCGATCTTTAATAGTAGGAATACCCACTGTTCTAGTTTTACCATTAGCTAGGGTTATTTGTACGTTTTTTACCGGTTCATTTTTATAGGTGGCACTTACTGCTAGCTTTTGGATTTCTTTTACCATTGTTAATTTTTCTTGCTCCGAAGAGCTGGCTCTGATAATTTTATTATCAACATCAACTCCAGGTGTCCGACTTTCAGAATTCAAGGTTGTTTTTCTTACCGCTAAAAGTGCAAAATTTAAAGATCGACTAAGGAGGATTTGCATTCTTTGTACTTCTTTACTGTGGAATCCACATTTTTCCGCTATATTCACTAATTCAACTTGTTTTTGGTGTACGTCCTCCAATATGATTATCCATTCCTTAGGGTCTGGTCATTGGATTTTGGTTTTCGTTCTACCTACTTCCCTTTTGAGGCTATCTTGGGTAGAAGTCATAAACTTTCTCGTATTCCTGCAATTTGAACCAATGCTACCTCATGACAATACTGAATTGGGCATACTCAGTCGACCTGGATTAATTTTCCCCTGAATATCTCTTTTACGAGTATCTCAAGAATTACCTTGAGCCTTTGCTTTTTCAGCTATCTTGCCCCCGCCCTTGTCTCTACTTAAGTAGCCGTGAAAGCTTTCCCTAATGTAGAGGTACTTGACACGACCGATCGAACTAAATACTGCCTTTATAAATTCGATTCATCCCTGGTTGGTTTGCTTTGATTTAGTAATTAAATTACTTACCCCTTTCAGGATTATTCGAACTTCTCTAAATACTATGATTTTGAATGAAAATTTGACTTCTTCATGGGCAGTAGTTAAGTCGTACAGGACTTCTGTTAAAAGCTTTTCGGGGTTCCCGTGCTTTACAAACGTACGGCATTCACTAGTTAGGATTAAACCTGTTCAGGTATTGGAAAAGATCTCGGTAATAAAATGCAAACAACCTAACATTTTATATCTAGTATTCCTATGCCATATATTTCCGATGGCAAAACTGACGATGGACCCGTTTTCAAATGGTTCTTAGCTCTCGCTCATCCTTCTAGATCGCCCATCGAACGACTACTTGTTACTTCGGTGTGAAGAAATATCAGCAACTTTCACCTATTCACCAGAACTTCAACCTGGGGCTCGTTGGGCCCAACTTGTCTGGATAATCTAGCCCTTATTTTACCGAGTAGGGCGTTAAATATAATAACTATATTTAAGATACGTTTGCTATCACGTCGAAAATTGTTTACGTCTCTCATGATCATTTATGTTAAAAACATGTCCACTTAATTTGTACTTATTTAATTTTGCTAAGAAAAGAATAAGCAACATTTAAAGTGGTTTAGAGTAAAAAGGCAGTATAACGTACTCCAATGAATTTGCATGTATCTATACTTCGCCTAACAGCTACACTAGTTTTAGATTAACCGATGGTTTAATTAGCTAAAGCAACAGAAGCTTAACTCAATAAAACTCCTTTATCTTATAACCATATAGTTTTTTATTTTTTTGAAAAAGCTTTTCCTATATCTTGGTTTAATATATTAGCTTTTAGTAACAAAGGTATTTCTAAAACTTTGCTAATTTTGGATAGCTGGGACTTTCTTTCAAATTAAGATTAGTAATGTACCGCCCTTTGGTGAAAAACTGAGATATTTTGTAATTGAATACTCGACCTTCAGGTAGATAGAACTAGCCAAATTATGAAGTGTAATAGACATACAAAATCTTCGGCTTTTCGAGTTTGAAATGGTATATTTAGTAAAAAGAACGATAAGTCATCATATAGTGCGTCGATATTAACAATAGATATAACGGATACAGAAGTACGTTTATTTAAACAAAAATAGCAGTGTGTACATTCGGAACTTTTGTTATTGTACTAAATGTTAAACCTTTAGGTAGTGATTGTAAATAGCTAGATATAGCCTTACATTTATAAAGGAAGCATTGCACCCCTATTTAAAATAGGGACTTAAAATTTTAAAAACCAAATGTTCCTTCCGCTTCTATAAAAACTAATCACCAAACCAAAAAGGGTTTATATTCACTTTTGAAATTAAATCATAAAAAGTTCGACCCTTATTCATTTGAGATATAATACTTTTCACCCAATCTAATTGAGATAAACGTGTAGTTCTAGATTCAGTTAAGAATAATACTACAGTTTTAAACTCAAGTTAATCTAACCATTTGTAGTATATAGATGATATTTATCTAGTAAAGGATTGTTAAAACAAAAAGACTTTTTACTAACTAATAATAAATAAAAAACCTATTTCCATCGACGACTACTCTACATACAAATAAAAAAATTAAGTATGCCATTTTAAGTCATAGCCTATATTATCAATATGAAGTCGTATTCTGAACATTGCTATTAAATAATATTAAATAAATTTGAAAATGTCCTTCACTGTTAATAAATCCTGTTCATCTTATTGAAAGGTGCATTTTATTTTTGCATTGGTGCTGGTTCGTTCTTTTTTAAATAATCCATAAACAAGTGTTATTAGATTCAAATTACTCAACATGTTACCAACCAATTTAAAGGTTGATCGGACTAAATCTTATCTCAATTATTTTAATTATTTGACTAATAATAAAGATCTTCGCGTATAGTCTCTGGGGATGATTATTTGTGTTTCCTGCTGATTGCCCAATCTTTAGGATTGTTACTTAGTTATATATAAATTAACTGTCATCTAAGTACCTTAAGCTCTAAGGGTATTCCAGCATATAGCAAAGTTTTAAGAACACAATAGAGATATTTCATGTTCTAAACTGTTGAAAGCAAAATCTACATGAGCTGTATAGTTGGATCGAATAGCCAAACCATTATTAAATCTCTCATTAGTCAATAATAAAGAGTTTAACTGGCAACGTTTACTCTTCCACCAAACCGTACGTGCAAGTTTCCCCGCATACGGCTTTCCGGATTCTAAACAAATTTTATAAACTTTTTCTAATTTTTTATTCAAGCTAAGTCTATTATATTTACCACTGTTATCTTGGCATATTTTTGGACAAGGATGCACATAGAAAATGTTTTTCTTCTTACTTCTTAATCTACTCATTATTCTGATTAATGTGGATTTATCCTGAGCTAAAGGTTATTTTTATATGCCTTAGATGGTGCATTTTTATATCTTAGAGCCACCACCTATTAGACAGGTTTTGTTTAAATTATAGCTAGGGTTAGAAATTAAAATAAAGCGGCTAAAGGATCAAAAGGTAATGTGGGTTCGTCATTTGAATCTTTCCATCTACTTATTGTCATGTACTTGCTATTAAGATATTCCGCTCTAAGAGAGATAGGACGATCAAATACTACTATTTGTTGTGTATCTTCTGATTTAACGATTACCTTTATAGGTTTTCCATATTTTTTGAACACCTTATTTAGGGATAACCTATGTTTTGCGCCAAGAGTGTGAGCTAAGGAGTATTCTAGAATATAAATTAATTCATTTAAAGATGTTCGGTCATCTGCTATATTATAGTAGTTCATATATCCTTTTAAAATACTATTGTACCTTTGTACAATTTCGTAATCCGAAAGAAATATAAATTTTCCAAGGTATTTTGGAAAACCTTGTTCATTTGCAAATCCATTTTGAATTAGTTTAGCTTTTAAAACATTTTTTGGAACTATCAATTTAGGCTGACCTGTAGATTTTTTAGACTGACTCTTTAAAACTTTTCCCGCTGTGTTTATTTTTCTACTAGATATAGTTTGGCAGGCTGTATTACATTTAATGTAATAACCTAAAAATTTTGCATATTCAGTACCTAGATGAGTTATTTTTGTTTTGTCTATGGAAAGTTCTAATTTAAGTTTATCTTTAAGAAATATATTGACTTCCTCTGTGATCTTAACCGCTAATTCGTAAGGTCCTTTGACTCCTATAACCCACTCATCTGCATATCTAACATAATGTATTTGACTAATGCTACTGTTAACCGTTGGAATTGTTCTTATTATTTGATTATTTTTGATTCAGCAAGGATTCTTTTTAATAAGTCTTATTTCCTCTGCGCTGATATTTGAGGCTATCTTATTTTTTTTACTGTGGTTTTCTACTGTTCATTCTATTGAATTATACTCTGAATTTTGAGGGCTTGTTGAGAGATAAAACTTTTTATATTTATGCTTTAATTCTTCTATAAATTCATCGAATGGAGTTAAATACAGATTAGATAGAATAGGGGAAAGAATACCGTTCACTGGAATTCCTAGTATGGAATGTTTCAAATTACCCTCTACCATATAACCAGCTTTAATTAATTTTCAGATAAGTCCCATTATCGTTCTGTCAGGATTAAGTCGTTCACTCAGAATTTTGTCCATCAAATGATAATCTATTGTGTTGAAATATCCCTTTAAATCTCCTACTATCATCCATGTGATACCCCTCATGCTTTTAACTTCTAGTAGTGCGTGATGCACAGATTTTGTAGGTTTGAGGCCATACCTAGTACCTTGAAAAATTTGGTCGCATTTAGCTTTTAGAATAAATTTTAAAACAACCATAATAATTCTATCCTCAATGGAGGCTATACCTAAATTTAGGGCTATTAAATTACCATTAGCTTTTGGAATATATATTGAAATTTTCTTTGTAGGACTACACTGATATTTTCAATTTACCACGGAATCTCTCAATTTAGTTAGTTTTTGAATTGAGATAGCGTCGACACTATGTTTATCAATACCTTTAGTCATATTACCTGGTTTAGATTTTATAATTTTATATGCATTTTTATACAGTTCTATATTATTTAGCGATTTGCTTGAAATATTTCTAGTCAAAGTAGGTTTAGAGTAATAACCCTTCACGTTTGTTTTCACTATAGAAAAAGGGTGTAATAGAATACTTGTCCTTTTATTTTGGATGATTGAATCCTGCAAACCTTCCCTTAGGCCTCTATGTTTTGTACCATAAGGTACTACGTTTACTCCGTCTCCATCCCTTCTAGTTGTACTTTGTTCGGGACCCTTGGTCTCTAGTCCCAAGATATCAATTACTTGACTTAGGAGATCCCCAGTTCTCTTAGAGTCGTCTCTTATTTCATCCTTAGTCTCCATCCTTATAGATGTTCTATATGTCATTTGAAGAGAATTTAAAATTGCGTATGCATTCTCCACAATTTTTCTTAAAATTATCGTTTCAGCTACTTTCGAAATCAGTTTAGCGTACTGTGACGGATGTATTATTAAGACATAGATGAAAAGTACCTCGCCCTTGTTAGACCTATAGCTAGTCACTTGTAGGACTTTACCGACATGCTCCACTCCCCTCCTCATTTCGATTATAGGTAAGTCGGTAGGTTTACATGACATAAATTCAATCATGGTAATTAGAATTACGGGCGACTTTGTTTCTAAGATTAAAAGGCGCACATGCATAGCTAAAAAAGCTCCAGTTAAAATTTGTATAATTAAACAAGTTGCTAATAATGAGTAGGGGTCAGCCAAAAAAAGAACTGCCCTCAGAACCGTACGTGATAGTTTCCCATCATACGGCTAGCCAGGATAGCACATTCTTACAGTGTGTTTTAAAATTATTCTATTTATAGTCATTAGCAATACTAATAATATATACTTAATTAACTTCCCCTTTAGGAATAACTGATGAGGCTAACTACATAAAGGAATATATTTTATTCGGATAGCTCCTACAATTCTACCCGCAGTTAGGTTTTCCTTACTTAGTTATTTAATTCGGACATCTTTAACAGATCGGAGAGGTTGCTTTTATTGGAATTTATTTGTTGGAGGATGTTTCACATATGATAAATTTTACCATCGATGTTTAAGTTAACTTACCAGCCCAACTTATATTCATAATTGAATACGGCAAGGGACTCTGTAAAGATTTCTTGTAGTCATGCAAACCTTCAACGAGTCTGGTATAAAGTTGACTTTATCTGTGTAAGGATATTTTAAGCTAGTTACGAATTTGTAAAAGGCTTTCCTCATGGTTCCTAATGTATACTTTAGGGCAAGAGTTATTGCACAAGATGCCCTAAGTAGCAAGAATATTATCCATACTTTACTTATGTTCGCCGCAAAGCTATAGTAATTAAGTAGGCCTTTTAAATTAGATTTGTAAATTGCGAAAATATTCGCATGATCATGGTTCATTACAGCACCATATATTTTATGTAATATGATACCTTTATAATTTATACGTAAAAAATCAGGCTTTTATAAATTTATTCAGAAGTTTATCATTAGGTGCTTTAACAGGAAGTATAATATTTTCTTCCGCCCTATCGAATATGCTAGTAACTAAGAATTATTTTTAAGAATATCGGCACCAATTGTTATCTGCAACTTTAGTAATGACGGTTTTTTCAGACTTAAGTTCCAAACCACACCCCCCCTTTGTAGTAATTCCTTAGCGTTATTCTTAATAGGAGTGGCCTCATGAATCGAACCCGTCACTAGGATTACAAATTCGTTATCATATCTTACGTATTCTAGTCTTTTAAAATTGGAATCCATTATGTTATTGACCCTTCTAAAAACTGTAAGAAGATATATGACTTTAGGTTCAGTTTTCTTCTTCATAAGATAGTTAACTTTTGTATGCAAAGGCTGAGTCTTTTCGTTGCTCACCTTTTCGTAAATTTTTATTAGTTTTATCCATAAAGAGATCGTATTGGTGGAGTACTATATTACATAGTAGCGGGCTCAAGATACCGCCTTGAGGCATTTCATTAGAAGGTTTTACAAGCTTACCGGAAGGCTCAATATATCCCGTCTTAAGAAATTTGGAGATTAATTATAAAACTCTGGAATCACCATTTTTAGATGTAAGCTTCATAATAATATGGTGCGGGATACTATCCTAACATGTTGTTATATCTCCTTTAATTAACCAGGAATATTTATTTCCATGCAAAGTAAGATATATTTTTCGTAGGGCCGAATGAATGGATCTAAATGGCATGAAACCATGAAAATAATAAAGGAATAGTGGCTCATCGATTGCTTCAATAATTGCATGTATTGCTTTTTAACTATCTTATCTCGAGGAGACCCGTTACCTAAAGTTATGCTTTTACCATTGGCCTTTGGATTTTCTTCTTGTTTGAGTAAATTTGAATGAACCTTTACGTAGAGATTATGCAGGCTCGTTTTAACGAACCAGTTCCAGTCTAGACCATCAATATTATAGTTATCTGATCCCGGAGTCATATTACCCTTTTTATTTTCCTCATAGCAACCATCAAGGTAAAATGGTTAACTTAAGATGTCAAGAAGAATTTTTTATCATCAATGTAAGTCAGTTTTGCTTCACCATAGTAGTCACATTACTAGGTGTTGTTTAGTGGCCTTATTAAACTGTGGCTTAATTTACTTTTATTTATATAAGGTTTTCATATTTGACGTGTTATCCTTGTTTCCCTTCGTAGCTCTCCAGAATTATTAATGAGACGCTACTACTATGGAAACTCCGTTTCCGCATTATACTTAAGAGTGACATAGAGGCGGTTGAATCCCGAAGTTGACTGTTAGTTCCGTTTATTGTCCTTGTAGTTTTAGCCGCCTGCCCTAATTTTTAATCTCCTATACTGGAGTCATGTTCAGTTTTCTGACAACTTTTTCCACTTCGGTTATTAGAAAAAGCAACACTGAAAATATATCGACAGATTATGCTTGGGATATATTCTCTGGATTTATAGCATTTAAGGTATCAGGTTTGTTATCCTCGGCATGACTACTCCTGCTCATAGTGCTTATTCTTAGGGGCAGACCCAATCGTTAAAAAAACTATGTTTGTATTCAGCTACCCATACTAAGTAATTTATTAGACTACATAGACGTGAATACCCGCAGCTTGCATCAATTGTTTAGCAATAGGTCAGATATGCAATAGAGATCGGACAGTCTCCATTAACTAACGCCCTCGTTCGGCGCACACCGAAGTTCCATAAGTAAGTTAAATTAGCTGGTTGTGGTGAGTGAACTAGGTGAATCATACCTTTTTTGTTAAGGTTATTAATCCCTTTTCCCGAACCGTACGTGATAGTTTCCCATCATACGGCTCTCCATAAATAATCATTCTTACAGGCTAATTGTTGAGACCCACGGAATAAAAGGTTGTTTTTTCATATGACATTCTCTACATAGCTTTCTGTTAGCCTTTGCCTTTAACTGTTTTATTCCACGAGGGGACATTTTTTGATTAAGATCTTTACGAATATGGTGTAACTCTATAAGTTGTACCACAGACTCTTAAAACTATTTTGGTTTAGTTTTGATAGAAATATGCTTTTGGCATATAGAGTATTTTATTTCAGGTTGAACGTTTAATTGGAATCTATTAGTATTAACCTTTTTTGTTGGTTTAAAGAAGCTATATTTCTTATTTGTAACTGGGTGAACAAATGTTAGATCAGAACCGAATTTGGTAAAAACCTTTTTCAGGCTTCTAATTTTGAATTTAGCTGCTAAAAGCTTAGCACAAGAAAATTTTAAAGTAAAATATACATAACCAGAAAATTTTCCATAATTATGAACAAATCCAAAATAGTTAATAATTTCCCTCAATACTGAGTTATATAGCGTAAGGATTTGTCGATGGTCAAGATGATATCATAGAAATTTAGGATTAGAAATATCACCTTTAAGGAAAGATCCCTCCCTTAGTTTTCTTTTGATATCTGAAATTGATACTTGACTTCTTAATCGTAAACATAAGCTGCTCGTTTTTCCTGTTGTTTGTCTTAATCCGCTGTTAATTGACCTGCTGAAGTATACTCCTAGAAATTTAAATTTGTCATTTTTAAGATTAATAATCTTAGTTTTAGTAGGGCTTATAGTTACTCCAATACTTTTACAATATGCTGTTACTTTGTCTAGGATTAATTTGGTGTCCTGTAAAGAACCCTTTATTCCTATAATTCAGTAATCGGCATACCTAACGTATCTTAGTATTCTATAATCTGGCTCATAGAAATCGACGGAGCTGACGGTTCTACGCAATAGTTCACATTTATTGTTTAACCTTCATTCCTCGTTCTTATTTGATTTATTCATTTTGTACACATTTGGACTATATTTTTGGCTGACCTTGCGGCTAGGTTTTCTACCTTGGTAAAAATCTTTAATAAGAGATTGAATAAAGACATCCAATTGGTGCATAAAAATGTTAGAAAGAATAGGACTCACTATGGATCCTTGAGGAGTTCATGCGAGCTCGCTGTTTCTGTAATGAAATTCAAAGTAACCAGCTCTTATACTTTTTCAAATCAGTTTAGTGAATTGACGGTCTAAGATTTTATTCTCTATAATCTTCATTAATATAGTATGATCTATACTGTCAAAACAGTTACTAATGTCACCCTCAATAATTCAGCTTACGGCTTTAAATTGCTGTTGAATGTATTGAAAAGCAGTATGACAACTCTTGTTAGCTCGAAAGCCATGGGAATATTCAAGAAAAGTAGGTTCAAATATACTATTTAAGATTATCTTTAAGCCAGCTTGGACTATCTTATCTCTAGCTGAAGCGATCGTTAGAGGTCTAGCTTTATCAATTTGTATTCCTCTTCCAGCTTTAAATTGGAATTTCTCTTCTGTTAATTTATCTGATAGATTTAGAAAGAAGGATCAATCAATTCCATCTAAAGTATCTGTGCTTACCCCATAACTCAAGTTACCACCCTTAATCTTAGTATTATTATAGGCAAATTGTAGAAAGTGTGGATCACATAAAATAGAATAAATTTTACGATCAACCAAACGTTCAGGATTTTCTGAACAATATTTTGTAAGATTGTCAAGTCTCGTTAGTACTTTATGTTGTACATCCGTACAGTACCTTCGGACTTTTAATAAATTATTTACTGCAACACTTTTCCCTCAGTTAACATTAAACTCTGTAAAGAGATTTGTAAACCTAGCGGATACTATTGTTGCTCCGATACCATAGAAATTGTTTCCCTTAGGCATTCCTGCAGTTACCCTTTGTAACTTGTATTTCATTTTAGGTTGATAACTCATTCCATTACTAATGCTTATGACACTATATGCTGAAACAGTCATTCTTTTCAGTAGTAGATTCGTATTGAAAAGTGTTCAGCTTCCCCCATAACTGTAAAGGGAACTTCATACATTTAAGAACATTTGGAATTTATCTTCAGGCAGTCTAGCTTTAACCATGATGAAAACTTCTCGTTCGATATTGTACACTAACAGCTTAGTACAGATACGAATTTTAAATAAAGACGCTATGTTCAGCAATTCTCTTTCAGAATTACCTAACTTTATTGAAGTTACAATATAATGACAATTGTAGCTACTATTGTAGCAAATTAAAAAGAGCACGGTACAGCGCACATCTACAATATATGAATTTATAAATCTAAGTAGTACATTTTGTTTTAAAATTCTCATTATTTTTATTTTTTATTATTTAGCCTTTAGGTTGAATTTACTGTTTTTATATGATTAGCCACTACGCTCAGGGCTTAGGATATGAATAAATATTTACTTGCAATCAATGCTGCATGTGAATTCAAAAAAAGATTTATCTTTATTTAAAGCTGCTGGTTTCTTTGTACCTTTTAGCTAAACTTAAAATAATAAAACAAGTACAAGCATTTATAATTTAAAAATTTAACGATTAAAACTTTTAATAAAGAGGCTTTTTATTGTACCAGTTTTTGAGTCATATAAATTCATGGCCTTAGTTACCTTATTAAACAGATAAGCTTACATTTTTTAACAAGCAAATTATGGCAATAGAAACAAAAGCTTTCCGTGACGATAATAGCCTATAAACTAGATATATAAAACTATATTTTGTATGAAAGTTTTAAGATTTAGCTTAGAATGCCTTAGCTGTTGTTGAGATATTAATTAAAGCTATATTTGACTAATATAATAAAAATGTTGCATTATGTCAAAAAGTTGCCTTATTTTTTTAAAAAATGATTGACCTTTGTCAACAAAAACTAATACTACTTAGTTAGTATAAAAATTAAATTTGAGGAAATTATAAATATTTAGATTATTTTTATTGAGCTACCTAAGCTTAAACCTAAGATATAATATCTTATTTTTATAATTTTATTTTTACTTTTGTAATAAAAATTTTTAATTTGTAATAGATTTTAAGTAGTAAATAAAACAAAATTAACAAAATGATTTATGTTATTTGCCTTATCTATTGCTTTAAACCTTTATTTGTCTTAGCAACAGTTACTAAGTTAAGTGATCGAGCAATGCATTAATATGAAAGCTTTATTTTTTATAATTTTGATCACAGTTTTATTTTTAAATTTTAAGATAGTTAGAATTATTCCCAAATTTAATAAACAAAAGAATGACAAAATACAATATAACTATATAATATATTTTATGTACAGTAAATTTTTACCGGTTTGTAACCTTTTTACTGTGCCACTCTTTAAACAATGCACCCTTTATTTTAATATAAACTAGCAACAGTAGTCTATTTAAGTGTTATCTTTTTAGCATTATATTTAATTAAGATTTAGGTATAAAGAGTTAGCTAAATTTATTTAAGTATCATCCCATTTAAACTCCTGCTCCAAGGATAACCATCAAGAAAAACTATTCTAATTTTGTTGTTTTTAAAAAATAATAATAAACAATAAGTTAACTCTATTAAGTTCATCTTAAAGTTTTTAAACTTATTAAAATATATTAATTGACTTTCTTTGCTCAACGAATCAAAATTTAGCTTATGGTTCTTTTGTTTGAACTACTTTATCAAAATTTATTAAGATTAAGAAAGCTTTTTGTCTTGCTGAAGCTGAAGACTTTTTCAGCTAAGGATATTAAAATTTTATATTATTTTTTATTAATTGTATAATAAAGTTTTCAAATTAACTTCTTTTAGTATAATTATATAATTATATGCTTTATATTATAATTAAATGAATTCAATACCAGTTATAACTTATCACATGTCCCCATTCGTTAAATAACTTACAATAAAGTACAATAAATAACCTCAATAAGGTAGACTAACCATTAGTATCTCCTCATAAAAATATACAATATATCCGCAATAATGAATACTCCTTTCCCTTAGAACCTTCTATATATAATTTTAATAAATTAAACATTTGTTATCTCTTATTTAGGTGCAAATTGATAAAATGAATAAAAATCACTAGTAAAATAAGAAATATGATAAACAAATCATAAATTTAATAAATTATAAAATGAATAAAAAATAATAAATTATTGTGTTAGTTACCTTAAACTAATTTACTAAATAATAAATTAAATAATATAAATTATAAAGTTATTAAGGTTTATTTTGTCTTATTTACCTTACACTTTATTGCATAAAATAGTTAGTATTTTTATATTAAGAAGAACTTTTAAAAAACTTAAATTACAATAATTTGTAGTACTTCCTTATTGATTATCATACCATAAATTTAATATAAAACTATTATATATAATAATATTCTATTATAAGCTATCATAGGATAATTAATATATATTTTATAATATTATAGGACTTTTAGCTTAATTTAGTTATATTTTTAATAATGTTATTGTTGTTTTATTTTACGACTTACACTACAATTTTATGTAAATCTTTATTATATTTTGATATCAAATATTAAAAATTATTATATAATAGTATTTCATTAAAAGAATCAAATATATATTTTAATCTATTAATTTTAGTTATTAATTACTACTATCTAGTTTAAAAAAATTAGCATTAAATTTCGGTGTTAAAACACTTAAAGGAGTATTCCCTCATAGATTTGTTAATGAAACTAATATGAGTTATAAAGGAGCTGTACCTGCTTTTGAATATTTTGATAATATTACTCATGCAGAATATGAGAATTATTTAAAAAATTATAAAGGTGAATGGTGTATCAAGAAAGAGTAACAAAAATATTGTGCTCAAGATTGTATAAGTCTCCAGCAAATTATTTCTTTATTTAATAATTTTTAATAAATTAAATAAGTTTCCAACATTATCTGTAATAAGTTTCGGTATATTTCTAACTAAATATTTAAATAAAAACTAATTATAAAGTGGGTTTAGTTAAGTTAAAAATAAAGCATTTTTTCACCCAAAAAGAGGTAAACTTTTAATTACTTAATAGTTATATTCATAATTTAAATAAACCTTCTATTATTAATAAATCAGTTATTGAAAAGGTATTAAATTTTTAATAATAATGTAAGTAATATTGATAATAATAAACATATTATTGTTTTATTTAGAATTGTTTATCTTAATAATATTTATAATACTTTAGGACATTTACAAAATTGAATAAAAATGATATAAATTATTATATTTCATAAATTAATGATATTTTATCCATTAAAAATAATGACTATAAAGCTATTCCTATCACAAAAGTGATAATAAACTATGGAATTCGAGATGGGTATGGCAATTAAAAAGAACACACCATTCAATAAGAAAAATATAGTTTTTCATAGATATAAACATTTTAATATTCATCTATCGATTAATCCACTAGAATATGGTGTATTACTTCATTATGATACAAAATTTAAAGTGTATATAATCCATTTTAGACCATTGACAATTGTTAAAATATATATTTAACAAAATAAAGTTGAGTTTTGTTTTAATCTGGTAAGGTAATCTTATCTTATTTTTATAAAATAATCAACGCTAATACATTTGAAAGAATTATTGGCTCTAACCATTATACCTTGGAAAATGGTAAATATAAATTAAATTTATTTAAAAAACCTGTTCGTTTTATTGAATCAAAAAGGTAGATAAAAATTTTATTTCTAAAAAAAATACTTTAGACATTGAGACTTTTGATCAAAATGATGAGCAGGGATTTACCCCAAAATATGTATATAATATTTCATGCTTCGAGTGTAAAAAATCTATGTCTTATTATATAACTGAATTTAATAATCAAAATGAAAAAATAAAAATAATATAATTAACTAAACCCCTTTTAAAAAAAATGTAAAAAAAGTTTAAAACCAACACTGGAATACTACTAGCTAAAATAATAATTAAAATAACTAAAAAAATTATCACAAACAAATATTAAAATTTACTAATAAATTACCATAGTTAAT
>Ga0153939_1000019_pt1 | contig 69489 bp, 105 predicted proteins | sample TSNJ023MetaG_FD_104734 | JGI IMG/M metagenome (GOLD analysis project Ga0153939, IMG submission 104734) | Attine ant fungus gardens microbial communities from New Jersey, USA - TSNJ023 MetaG | ecosystem: Host-associated > Fungi > Mycelium > Unclassified | place: USA: New Jersey, Brendan T. Byrne... | reverse complement strand
CCTTACCAGACTTTGATTTCTTATATGCTCTGTATAAATTCCCAAAATCGGTTATTACTTCAAAATCTGTTTTACTATTTTCTGTCATAATATTGTGTTCCTTTATATTTATCCTGCCTTTTGGGCAGGAAAGGTTGCCTATTCTTTTGATATCGGGACTCTAATTTCAGTGCTTCTCTTACTTTCTTTCGTCTTCCGATCCAGAACGGACGGACACCTTTGTCATTCCAGTTAGCATTGTTGTAGTTCACGTTGCCGTTGGAGTTAACATACTGAACATAAGATGTCATATAATAGACAACCTGTAATTTCTACCTATCTTTGTCTTTCTTACGCCATGCAATACTCATGTATTTAACATCATCTATCTGTTTTTGCCAATACGCCACAGTATTAATTCCAACTAGATCTAACTTCATAGATAATTCAACATAGCACGATAATTTGTCGCAACACGATATTGCTTTAGTTTGTAATTCAAGACGTTCTGATTTTAAAGTATTTAAATTAAGCCTATTTGCATCTAATAAGTATTCATAAATATCCATACAACGATTTTGAATTCGCTTAACTAATATTAAATGTTTAACCGGATATCTTTTTCTATTCGATGTAATTGTCATAGTGTATTCCATAAGATTTATTGCTTTCACAATAACATCCAGTTTTGGTTCTCCCACTAGTTAAGCTCCTTTCAGTCGCAAGTTATCGGTAGCTTACGGCAGGGCTTGCGCCCTAGCCTACGCCATCGGCTTCCCACCATGTTTCTGAAGATTCAAAGATTTAAGATTGAATGATACAAAACGGACGGACACCCGAGTCATACCAGCCAGCACAGTCGTAGCCCACGCAGCCGTCGGAGCGAACACACCGAACACAAGAAGGGCCATCGCCGGAAGGTGTTGATTCTGGTGTTGAAGTCCAACACGGAATTTCTACATTAGGGATGTTTTCTCTACATTCTCTAAACATATCTAAAGTGTAAACTCCCAACATATCTCCTTCTACTACACCATAATCTTTTAATCCATCAAGTGACATAAGATTCATAGTAACTGGGACAAGTCTGTCTCCAAACTCATTTTTTAGTTCTGTTAGTAATTCACTTTTATTAACATCTTCACGAAGTTCGGAAACATCATAGTTATTAGTATCTCCAAACCTACTACGTCCATTAGTTCCATTGAGAAGATAATATGTACCTTTCTCATCTTCTTTTATCACTGTCCATGATCTGCCAACCATATTAACAGTATTTTCTTCTACCCATGTTTCAACTTTTGCACGAAATTCTTGTTCATATCTATATGGATCTTCCTCATACCAATCTGGGACTACATCCTGATCAACAATATATTTCCATGTTTTTGGATCAGTAGCTCTATCGCCATTGACTGGTGTTAATTCTGCTCTTACAAATATTTTCATTGCATTTTCCGTACTATCCTTGATGCCTAAATTTTTTAATAATGTTGAATGACTATCGTTATATGTTGGAGCTAACACTGTCCTGTTTTTAAAAATAATTCCTGATCTAAATCTACACACGTTTTATTTCCTCCATTTTTTGATTCTTTGTTTTATTTAATAATGTTAAGATCTCTCTTCTCTTTGATTTTCTGTAGACATACAAAAAAGTTTCAAGTGCATTATGTGTTCTTGTAACCCTTGTTCTCTTAATGCCATTTTCTTTCAAAATCAAATAGCCTACATAGCCATCAATTAATTCGCCATCTTCATTAACAACAATCTCCCGATCCAATTTCCCGGTTCTTTCGTAACAATAATTACATAACCACATCTTTTTATATTTGGGTGTTGTGGCTGCAAACTCCGGAGTAATTTTTATTTTTGATAATTTCATCTTGATTATTCACCTCGTAATTCATGTTTTTTGCTTTGTTTCTTGATGTAGAATAAGAGTATTTATTTTATAATTCAATTCTTGTCCATTACTTAATCTAACCCAAGCTGTTTCATTATCACACAATTCTACAATCACACCGATTAAATATTGTTTTGGATTGATATAAACCCTTACTTTATCGCTTATATTCAATAAAAACCACCCCCTTAAAATTCAGATTTTATCAATTAACACATAACAATATCTTCCGCTTCTTCCATATCTGGAGCATCTGCATTATCCTTAATGATTCCCTCTAAAACTTTAAAATAAAAATTCTTATGCTTATAAGCTGTAAAAGTCGGTCTATTATCAATTCTCACAACTACACCTTCACGAATATGCGTACTGTCAATTGGATCAGCAGCATCATAATATTTCATCACTCTTTCCATAAGATCTTCCCATGTTGTGAAAATAAATTTTTCAAATGTAGGAACACATTTCGCACCGATTTTTTCTGCTTCAATTTGCACTTGTTCCCATGGGAGTTCTACCATAAACCCATCCTCATTCATCATGGTCATTCGGTAGATATAACAATCATTTTCACCGGCTTTACATCCATAAGAAAATACTGTATTCTTACCATATTGTTTTACAAACTCTTTATCTTTTACCTTACTATTAGAGCATGTCCCCATGATAGTGTGTTCCGGTTTATCCCATCCCACAATTTCATAGTATACTTCCATGCCCTTTGGCAACTTATCCTTAAATAATTCATGATATTTTTGACGGAATTCATTGCTTCCGTAATAACCGCCGACATAATTATTTAAAATAGTTCTTCTTGTACCACTTGTACATGTAAATTTTTTAATTTCCTTATCCTTTAACTTAAATATCTTTTTCAAAAATAATTTCCGTTTCTTTTTTATCACTTGAATAGTGTTTGCTGTTCTGGCTGAAGTTCCATGCATCTTCAATGTTATGTAACAGGTATCACCATACTTAAAATTTCTTTGTGCATAAGCAAGCTGTGCTGTATCACTATGTTCAATAAATAATGGGTATGTAATCTTTTCCTTACTTTTCTTTGTTTTACTTTTATTTTTACTCTTATTTTCACTAATCTGTCTGTTTTCTGGAATATACTTTTTACAAATTTCATATCCGTTAAGAACCGTAATTTGTTCTCCATCTTCTAGTTTAGAACTATCAGTATATTTATCTAAAACTTCCACAGGAAGAGCAAGACCTTCGGATTTTTCTCCTCTTAGCTTCAAGGCTGTAATATTTCTTTTATCCGGATTAAGATAACCACCAATATTGTTTCCATCTTCATCTTTTTTTCTTACCAAATTATTATCATTTGCAAACTCTTCACTTAACTGACCATCTACTGGAAAAAATACGACTTTTTGTCCTTCTTTATATGATAAGTCAACTATTACATTGTTTCCAAATACCACACAACACTGCAACCTGTCTGCGTTTTCATGTTTTCTTAACTCTTTTAAAGTTGTTATATAAGCACTGTACAAAATTTTTCATCCTCCATTTTATTTCCTTTATCACTATTGCATATAGCACACATTGGCTGATAATTATCCAAGCAATCTTTACCTCCTCGTGATTTTGGTACTATATGATCTTTCGTCATTAAAACTTCGTTTCCATCTTTATCGATGGCGTATAAATTTAAATGGTATCTTGATGAATTATCATTTCTTCCTTTTTCTTTAGCAAAAAATTCCCCTGTAATTCCACAAGACACACATTTCACTCCTTTGTGAAAGAAGAGTTGGTATCGTTGGCTGTTTCCATAAATCAAATCGCCATCAAAGTTCACAATGGTATAATTACACTTTTTTTCAATATCCAAAACATCCTTTATTTTTACATATACATCATCAATTGAATAAATTTCTTTTCTTACATAAACATATTTTTTTATTTCTTTTCTTGCATAAACATATTTTTTTAATGAATATGTAGCATTATTTAGAATGTTCGTATATAAATCTTTTAATGTATTTACTATCAAATTTGCATTTACATAATCACCATTGTAACGAATATTAAAAATTTCAGTACCACCTTTAGGGGCGTTTAAGTTATTTTTTATTAAAGCTGTTTTTAAAAATTCTTCCACTGTTTGATATTTATCTTTCATTAATTTATTTCCAAACTTATAAGAGAACCATAAACCTTGATATTTCTTTTTTAATCCCATAATCACCACCCTATTTTTCTTTTACAATATCCTCAAAATGTATTCTTTTCTTTTTTGTCTTGAATAAACATTTACAAACGTAAGATTGATAGTTTCTGGTGTTGTCGAAACTTAAAATATGTTTCATTTTTCTTCCGCATTTAGGACAAAGCATATTATTATCCTCCTACTTTTCAATATCAAATTGGCATTTTAATTTCATAAACACTGTCTTGTACTTATCGCAATTATCAATTTACATTTATTATCCTTTCAATAGCTTCACCGAATTCATTATAAACAAACTTATTACTATATTTTAATCGCTGTCCACATTCACAAAAACTGGGAGTCTCTGAAACACCGTAAATTTCACACATACCGCCGATATCTGGAAACTCATAATTACAAGCAGGACAGATATAATAATCCTCCCATTTAGTAATTTTCTGCGCTTCCATTGGTATCTGCTTTTTTAAGGCATGAAGAATAATATTTATTTCACGCTCATCGTGAATATTAGCAAGCTTATTATCTTCAATTTGTTTATATAATTTTTCAAAGTCATTCATGGTTATTTTATATACCTCCCTTCACTGCGTTGAATGAGTATTTATTTTCATAACATACTTTTTTCAAAATAAACTACAGACTTAAAATCTTTCACATTTCCATAGGTAAGAGTTTTATTATAGAGTTTATAGCTGAAACATGTATCTTCTTCAAATTCATCTGGGGGATCTGTAAATAATTTTTCTCCTTTTATCCATGTAATTCCTTTCCCGGTTAAAAAAGCCAGAAATAAATATGAATCTTGTTCGGTTCTACAACATACCGCGAAATCACCATTAATAAATCCATCATAACTGTATTCAATTTTTCTTTTCCATATACTGTTAAGCCTATTTTTATTAAGGATATTAGAATCACATAAACCAGTTTCTGTTGTAAATACTTCTACAATACTATAACCCTTATCATCACTTACATGTTTTAAATCCTCATTGTAATTATCTCCAATTAAAAAACCATAATTAAAATTAGCAAACAATAATTCTTGATGTCCGTAGTGTTGTGTTTCACAATCTTTGAAAACCAAACATAAATCACCGTTCCCTAACTTAACTCTCATACCTGTCTTTAAATCACTTTTTTTCATTCAACTATTATCCTTTCTATCAAAAATGTATTTGATTGTTGGCGATAGGATTCGAACCTATTCTTACTCCCTGTCGGCTGCCCCCGATTTACGAGACTTGCACTCGTTTGGCTCCGTCGAGCTAACGCCTTGTACCAACACAGGTTAATTTCACTCCATTCTCATCAAATGAGTCTTCTATTCCTATTCCTTATCTTTAAGCTTTTCCATATCAGACAATGCGGTTTCTTTCCACTTCTCTACGGATTTTTGAGCAACATCCAACATAGCATCACTGTATGACTTCACCAATTTTTTCTTTACTTTATCAAATGCTTCCTCAATAACATCTTCGTGATCTGGTGGATAGAACAAAAATCTACTATATTCATCTAAATCATTCTGTAATCTATTCAACAGTAGATCCGTAAAACCGTCTTGCAGTTTTTTAACATTACCTACTCCGATGAAATCAATAAGAGCAGAATAAGATATTACTTCGTCAATCCTTTCTTTAACATTACTCATATTTTCTTTCCTCTCCTTTTTCGTCTTCTGAATTTAAGTAAGTCTCTTCCACAATACGGACAACAATTTATCTCCCTTTCTAATATTACACAATCAGGAATTCTTCCTACTAAAACTCTCTCAATTCTTCCAACACACCCGTCCTGTGACATGCCTACATCGTTACAATAAGTACATCTTAATTTCCTATTTTTCTTTAACTTTCTTTTATTCATTTTTTCACCTTTTCAAATAACTGTTTTATATATCAAACAACTCTTCCAGTATCCTTGGTTTATAATTTCTTTTGTCCAGACCTTCGATTCTTTTCATTATTTCCTCTTCAACAGCCTCGTCAAGTTTATAATCAAGAATGATATTCAACACAGTGAGTTCATTCTTAACAACTCTTCTATGAGAAAGATTATCTTTTATCAGTTTATAAGCTTTAAATCCTTGACTAGCATTTAATTTAGTAAATTCTATGTAATGATTAATATCCGATATCTTTTTATCAACATCTCTTAGTTGGTTTAATAAAGTCTCTTTTCTTTCAGATACCTCCGCAGCCAACCCATTTAAATCTTTGATCTTATCTACCCATAGCTGTATATTCGTTGATAACATTACCTTTTCCGTATTATTACTTATTTGAACCGCATCTGGCGGTTTAATGCTCTTATCAACTTGTATTACACTACTTCGTTCAACACGGAATAGCTTTCGTAAGGATTTCGGAATGCAATTAGCATGTATTGCTTCCGCTTGTTTCTTACTGTATAAATCAGCCATAGATTCGCTTTTAACAGGAACATATTTGCCAGAATGATTGCGATATATAAATCTATCACCATCTGTAATTAAGTAATTACCCACTTTAATTATTTCCTTTCTAAAAAATATTTTCTAATAGCTGCTAATAGCACAAGTGAAATTTTTATTTCACATTATTTTGTATGACAATACTCATAATACATTCCATAGTATTTGAAATCTAATTCAGGTCTTTATCACCACACTATGATATACAAAGTCTTCTTTTACATTTGTAATTAAATACTATTTGTAAGGTTTTTTTGGATTGGTTTTGCTCCAATTATTTTTTATGCTGGTTTCATTCATCCAGTCTCACTTGTCCTATTAGCCGGTCAATAGAAAGTTTAGGAGCCTAGCCGGATTTGAACCGGCAACTCTAAAATATTTTTAGATATTTCCATTTAGGCTCAGATGTTTTTAATTGTGGTAATTATCATTTCTGTTTTCGCTTTGAGTTAGAAGGAAGAAATAATATAGCCACTAATTTTTCTATTATATTAGGGAATTACAAATTCAAATTATTACTGGAGCCTTACCTCTTGGCTACAACTACAGTCATGTAGTTGGTAGGATTTGAACCTACGATCCCAGTTGGCATCATTTATAAGAAGGATGAATTTATATAGCCTAATGTTTCAAATTATAAATAGTTTCCGACAAAGATGTCCGTGTCAAACGGCGTGATACCGTCTTGAACATCAAATATGATATCTGCATCTTCTTTGGACTCTACCTTTAGTCCTCTCGCCTTAATATGTAAATCAATCAAGTCGTATAAGTTCGGTTTTATCATATTAACCATGCTATAGCAGGTAAGGGCAACTCCAGATAAATTGCTCTCAAGATTATTTCCACCATAATTATTTCTACTTCTTTCCAAAGAAAGATTCATATCACACCAAGTAATCTCTTTTTCCATACAATCAAAAATTACAGGAATACAAACGTTACTTTGAGATGTTAAATCCATCCTTTGCTCTACTGTTTTGGGTTCATATATTTCCCCAGAATTTACATTCCGTCTTCCCATCCACCCAAACATAACGTGAGGTAAGTCACTATAATTTTGTTCTGTATAGTTATAAACTTGGTACACAACATATCTGGCTCCAAATTTCACGACAGATTTAATATCTACATCTAAAAATTCACTTACTCCATCTCCGTTTATGTCTCCACCATCAGTAATGTCACCGGAATGACAAGCATTGTATTTTTCTGAACGCAGTTTTGTATAGGATACATGTTCCATATAGTTCCAATTCTCATCAAAGATTGCAGCGGACAAATCAATATCCACTCTTCTATCAGTTACATTAGTCCACCAGATAAATGCTCTGAGTGCATTAATATTTTCATTAATTGGTAGCTTAGATCCTCTAACGATAGTTTTTAATGCTTTACTTGCACTTCTTTGACTAAATGGAACGATGTAATTTCTAAATTCTTCTGATAGGTATACATTTCCAAGGAAATCATTTGTCTTATAATTTTCAATCAATGCATTTTCGCATATTTTCATAATAGCCTTACAATATTTACTATCAATATCAGGCAAATTATTATCTATACAATGTGACCTTGCAAGATTCCCCTTTGGGAAAAATACTCTAATATCTGATTTGTTGTCAAACCTATGTGCAAAATGCTCTTTGACTTGCAACAAAACAGGAGTGGAAACATCCGTTGCAACATCCTTGAAAGTGTTAATTATTACATTTTTATCATCAGAGATCCTTAATAAATGATCTAATTTACGAGCCAATTCACCAGGACGTTTCTTTAATAAATTCAATGCTGCTTTAAAATCTTCCGATTCTATTGCTTTTACAACCCTTCCACCGAAAGTAGTAATCTTATCATTGTTCCTTAGTTTCCCAAATGCTACTAATACTTTTCCATACTGTTCAGTACTATATTCTCCCGGATGTAATCTCTCCCCTACACGAATCCATTTATTTTTATATCTCAGCATATCTTCTTCTATCGCTCCACAATTTTGCAAAAGTTCCAGTAAGATACGCCTTTCTTTCCTTTTAAAGCTTCTATATTTAGTATTAGTTGATAAGCTGATGTCTCCATCAGACATTGCAGTAACCAACCTTAATATATCAGTTGCTGTTTTAAAATATTTTTGAACATCTGCCGCTTTTGCTAATGGATTACATTCAAGGTACAACTTACCAATCAATGCTGTATTTTCTTTTAATGGTATTTCATCTGGTAAATTTCCAGCAGTACCAAAACCATTTTTAAACAATGATTCCAGATCCTCTTTATCTGACTGTGATATAGAAGTCTTAGAAGATACTAAGTTTTTAAATATATCAAGCAAATCTTCTTCCGTTCCAAGGTCTATGACTTTTATTCTAGTTTCATCAAATAACGGAAGTCTTTCCTTCTTTTCTTCATATGGGTATAGTTTACCTTCACTCCAATAATGGATAATAGCATTTATGAACAGGTCAATATAATCAGCATTCATGACAGATTCAGGAAAATTTGGATACATTGGTTTATACACTACATCAGCTCCAATTAATTTTTTTAATTCCGGAACTAATTCCAAGTAGAATTTTTGCAATTCATCCTTAGATAATGTTTGTAATTGCTCAAACAAATTCTCTGAAAAAGTATAACCAAGTGATTCAATATTTTTACAAATTGTAACTATGTATTGATTATTTGGTTCACTCTCGTTTCCTCTTTTTACTATAATCTTATTTTTTCTTCTTAATAAAATTTCGTTCATAATAATCTCCTTTTAATGTAATTGGAGGTGGTTATTCTTAATATTCTTATGTAATAGAAGGAACCGCCTCCATAGCCTGTTGTTACATGGTAAATATAAAATCTAAAACTTGTATGTAGTCTTCATCTCTTTCGAGATAATAAAAAGAAGGAAGATTTTATATAGCCATTATCATTTCCTGTAGGTGATATAAAATTCTAATCATACCATTTATATTGAATTTTTATAGAAGGAAGAATTTTAATAGCCTACATTTTACTAAAACATTAGGTAAGTAATAAAACTATAATTCGATTACCAGTCGATCCCTATAGGGTATAGAAGGAAGTTTTATTTATAGCCTAATAATTTGCTAATAATTTAGCAACAACCCAGGCACGGCTTGAACGTGCAACCTACAGGTTCAAAACCTGTTGTTCTACCAATTAAACTACTGGGCTAAAAATTTGAACGAAATAGGTAGGGTGACATTCCTACATCTCCTAACATTGGGTGACGGCTGCCTATTCCGTCCTCTGCTTTCGCTCAAATAAAAATATCATAATTGGATTCTGCTTTTTTAAATCCGGACTTGCTCAATTCGACTTCACTCATGTTTTTACCCGTTCTCCTAAGAGAGGTTATTTCAAACGGGAACTTTAGTCGTGAACGGTAGCAGATTTCATGTACGCCGGATTCCAATAAAAGAGTGATTCTATTTTCTTAAAGTTTGGAGTTATTGCAAATCAATATTCGGAATCAGTGCACTCGGCTTTACTATAATTTTAAATCGATATTTGTCTGCTTCAACCCATTCTACTTGTTCAACTATATAGACTGTCGTTGGTGATAATCCTAGAAAGTGCTTTTCATATAAATCCTCTCCTGTTCTGGCTATAATTTCCAATTGATTATCATTAGTATCAGCGTAAATAGAAAAGTTGCCCTCAACCGTATACAAAACTTCATCTGTTATTGTATTAATGAATGTAATTTTTCTTAGCACTTTGAATGAGTCCGCTTCCTTGCTTATATTGCTTGATACAACATCAGCATCGGTACAACCTGTCAACATCCCCATAGTTGCTATTAATATAATTATTGATAGTATCTTTTTCATTTTGTTTTGCTCCTTTCAAAAGCGTAAATTTATTTTCTTAAAGTTCAGTTTATCAAATTACTGCAAATCATATCCTGGTTCTCCCGGTGCGTAAGCAAAGACCTCAATATCAGTTCCGTAATATCTTATAGATATTTCTAATTTGTTGCGTTTTGGAAGGTATTTACTCATTGGTTCGGATCCTCCGACAAATCCTGACCTAGGATGCTCCAAAGAAAATATCCATAGATACGATCCTCCCGCTCTTTGATGTTTGCCCGCTCGTGTAGTATAATAGGAATTTGGATTCACAATGATATTAAATTCGTCCAGCAACCGTTTGGTCAATTTCAAAACATTGTCACTTGCCATTTATCATTTCAAGTCCTTTCCTAAAGATTAATTTTCTAAATAAAATTTTCCTTTGATTTATGTAAATATTGATGTTATAATAGAAATGCGTAATAATTCTATTGCGTGTCTAATGATTCTTTTTATCAAGAACATTAGTCTCTATCTAAAGAGAACCGGAGTACGCCAATACGATGATGGTTCTCTTTTTGTTATCTAATTTGCACTTGTCCTCTTTTTGAACACAGAGTATTCGCCTGTGGAATTCATTTCCCATAAAAAATAATTTGAAATCTTAGAAATCACATCTATTGCATTAGGATTTATATATCCAAGTTGTTGGACTGAGCAATTTAGCATCTTATCATAAATGTGTAAATTACCTCTTGCATCAATCAATAAACAATATGTGTCTTTGTCTGTTAAAATATCAAAATGTTCTAGTAAAGCCTCTCCTAATGGTTGTGTGTTAAGTTTTTTCATTTCAGGTTTCATTTTTTAATCTCCTTTTTGATTGTTTTTACATCAGATGCATAACAATAACCATATGTATATCTTTGCTCTCTGATATATATTCAAGTGAAAAAATAACATCATCATCAAAATTTATATTTCCTTCAATAATAAATTCCAATGGTAATTCAAACTCTTTTACCTCCATATTCTTTGATATTTTTATTATTATTGTTTCAGTTAAGTTATCACATTCGCAATAATATTCATCCAGTGTTCTTCTTGTGGTTATTCTTTTGTTGCCTATTTTAATTCCTAACATTATTTCTATACTATTATTTTTGGTTTTTAATAGTTGCTCTAAAAATTCTATATTTCTTTGCACTACTTTGTACCTCCGCACATTTAGTCCTATTAATAATACATGTGAAACTCTATTTTAAAAGCACCAACGGTACTCTTAAAATCAACTATTTCTTATTCTTTAAAGCGATGGAGTATGGCATCATTTTTTCTTTTAGTGTATCCAACTCGCATTTGATTTTATATTTTTCTTTCAAACGTTTAAAACTATAGTTTTCATCTTTCAGATAATATTTTTTTCCATCCAGTCGAGTCTTTGAAAACATAGTATTAAAATAATCCATTCCGAAATCTTTTATAATTTTATTTGTGAGTCCGCAGCAGTAAAGAATTTGTGGATCTATGCTATATCCATTAAATTCTAAACCGCTAAAAATGTTTCTCTGAATAAATAGGTGCGCTGTATCCTCTCTTTTTTCAACAGTTTCTGCCGGAGCCTTTCCTCTAATCGCATAACTAATCAACCGTTTGTTGTCAATGTTTTCTAAAGGGGAATATAAGTCTCTTCTTGACTCTTTATACAGCCAAGAATCCATACTGTACATTTTTAATATTGCATCTATAAGTTTATCTGATATATCAATACCGTTGATAGACTTATCTTGTAATAACACATTACTTCTTTTGATCTTTAATATTTCTGATATTGAATCCGAAATACATTCATAACACAATCTTATTACAACTTCTTCGTAAGGGGCATTGTTGCTATTCTGATTATATAAATTATCTATCAATTTGTTTATATCGTTTTCTGTTAAAATGCATAAGTTTTTATAAGTTAATTTTTTTATTTGTTCATAAGAAATAAAATCAAATAAATTTTCTTCAACAATCCCTTGCTGGTTGAGATATCTAAAAAACATACTTAATGTATGATAGAAATTCTTTGCAACGGATACTTTATTGATTTTTAAATCATCAATAAGTAAGGAAATCATCCCTGTAACATCTAATTCAATAAAATCATTGTTACATTCATAAGTCCTCATTAATATATTCTTGTAAATAACCTTATGCTTATTAATAGTAGAAATATAATCATCTATAATTTTTAATGCATCCATACGACCCCTCCCGTAATATCCTTTGTAATATGAATTAGTATAGTCCTATTACAAGTGGTTGTCAACCTTTTTATTAAAACAGCCCTGAATCATAAATAAAAGCTGCTCTTATTTTCTCTCTTACATATTCATTTGAGATATATCCAACTTTCTTTTTTAACCATCGTCTGTCCACCTTATGTCTAGATTCAACAGATAATATTGACGGTTTTCTCAATCCAATCTTATCAAAATCATGAATGATGGATATGTGAGTTGGAAGACTCGCTTCTTTTGAGGTAAATGGCATAGCTCCTAACATGGGAGAATATTTACCACCCTTATCATTGCAAGTCATTAAATAATAATGCATTCCTCTAAATTGTGATGTGTCAGCATAGGCAGGAACATCTATTAACCATATCTCCCAAGCATGTACGCTGACGTGTTTTTCGTTTTTCTCCAGTCTTTCTTTTTTATTCTCTGCTATCACTGACATATTATAATTTCTCCTCCTTTTAGACTTATTTATCATTAACATGAGAATAATATATCATATACACACTTAATTGTCAATACCTATTTTAAATATTTATCAAATATTTTTCCCCTTCTCCCTGTTAATTTTTTCTTGCAAAGCAACTATAGCTGCCGCTTTCGCATCATCACTTATATCTGGCTTTAATGAGTTATGGAATGCATTATCATAAAATTCCTGTAAAGCTTTTTCTGTTTCATTCATCGTATTATCCTAACCTTTTTCACCTTGCTATATTTACTCTCACAATGAGAATTAATAGCAACAATTTTATAATAGTAGGTTCTGGATTTTCTCAATGAAGGTACTTTGTCCAAAAATACGTTCACATGGGTATTGCCAATCCATTTATACTTACCACCACTCCCTGTTTTGCGATGTATCTCATATTCAGTAGCCCCTTTTGACTTCTTCCATGTCAATGTGACCTTCCTTTTATTGACACTACATTTCACGTTAGAAGGTCTATCTAGTGTAGTATAGGGGTATCTTGGGTAATCCTCACTTGCTAATGTTTTTAATGTTTTTGTTCCCGGTAAAAGTAATAAAATAATCACCGCTGTTAAAATAGTTCTTTTTTTCATATAAGTCCCTCACATTCCTACTTCATTATATTTATTTTGATATTCTTTAAACTCTTTTTTGTATTTCTCAATTTTTTGCGCATATTCGTTCCTTTGGATATTCGCTAGTGAAACCTCCGCTTCTTCCAATGATAAGAATAAGGTTTTGCCAATATTATCAAGCAAAGTTATGGGTTTTTCTACATACCTAACTCTATCAACATCGCCAGTATTATAAACATCAACATAACCTCCTATGATTTGCGGCTTAAATCCCTTATCGCACCGAATTCCCTTAAATATTATTTTCTTTACCTCCCCTTTTTCAACCCAATACAAATCATCGTTGAAATTACATGGCAAATGTAAAAGTAATCCTTTCTCCTCTAACTTCTTATATTCGCCAAGTTCATTGTTTAAATCTTTTTTTGTCATCACAAACCACCTCTCATTCTACTTTTAAAATTAAAAAGCCACCAACTATTATAGTCGGCAGCTATGCATCAATTAATATAACTTTTCCATTATAAGAGCTAGTTGCTAATTCAACTTCTGTTACTGGTTCAATACACCTGTCCAAATCAAATGCTACAACACATAAATCTCCTTCTTTTGCAATTATTTGAACAAGCTCCAAAATCAATTCAGATGCTTTCATAATGTAACCTCCTTTTATAATTCAAAACAACATTTTAAATCATATCAATAACTTCATCACAAGTAATTCTATTCATTGTATAACCATTATCAACAACAAAAGCATCGCATGATTCATTTACTGAACTCAACGCTCCTTCAATTATACCCCTATTGGTTTTCACCCTAACCCTATTTCCAATCTCTAAAACAATAGAGGAACCTCCTCTTATAAATTTATATTCTTTAATTATTTTTAAATTCTCCATATTTCCCCTTTCAATTTATTCTTTTATTATATTCTCATAGAAAATGCCACTAATACCATATTCTCCATCTTCCAACGAAGTATTCTTTTTCACCCACACCAATAACTCGCCAGTGCTATCAAACTCTTTTGCAACATTATAATCAACGCATACAGGAAGCTCATCATTATATTCTGCTCCCTCAACTAAATCTCCGTAACAGTCATCTCTAAATAAGACAATATAATATTTCCACATACAAAACCTCCAATTATTTTTTGATTCTTTTATTATAATATAATGCTGCCCTTTCGGGCAACACTTTAATTAAAACCTATAATCCAATTTTATTCCGGTATACTTTTGATATCTCTCCCAAATATCTTTTGCTATAAATTTGCACGTCCCATCTCTTCTGGTTGAAAATTTTCTTACATTGGCTCTTTCCTTGGCTTGATTTTCAAAGCCGCTTGGAGACAATTTCCCCAATATATTAACTAATGTGTCAACATTATATACATCCTTATACAGAAGAATAAACATTCCAATACCTTTGATAATATTTCCTGATAAGGCATCTTTCTGTCCTCCCCATGAATTTTTAATTACTTCCAACGTTGTATCTAAATACTCCGCACCTTTCTTATAAACAAAACGGCAGCTTGCGATAGCACCTATCATATAGTCATCTTTTGCTCCGTCATGCCTGTTATACTTGAAACCTCTTTTATTAAATATACGAACCATATCAAGTGCTTTCTCATGCTTTGCTTCTACTTCAGCGAAAAATAATTGATTAGGGTTTAAATTTTTCCTATTTTTATTAAACTTCAGAAATAAGTCGGCTTCTTCGGAATAATCTAATCCTTCCACTAACATAACACTCATTTGTTTATAGCCAAGACTCTTCATAGCAGTTTTTCTTGTATTCCCGTCTACTATAAAATATTTTCCATCCCTTTTACTTACCAATCCAATACCAACCATACGAGGATCAAATTTATCTTGGATTTTTCTGATTTCATTTGAATCTGGCGTTCTCTGATACTCTGCAATGCAGATATTATCAATCTTAACTTCTACTATTTTAGGTATAGACTCCAATCTTCTTTCTTCTTTAATTTCCTTCATTGACATAATTCCCATATTATTATCCTACCTTTCTACTTATTAATTGTGTTTTTACTTCATCAATACATTCTTGTATTTTTTCAACACTTAAATGAATTTCATGCTGATCTTCTACCGGCAACTTCACATATGTATCTTTCATAATCGTAAATGGTCGCATTACCGCAAGAATTTCATTTTTAATGTTTCTCATATTGGTCGATGTAATTGCTCTCTCATCTGATGTTGTTTTCACCAGTCTTTTTTGCATATCTAATTCCGATTTAATAGCAGCAAGTTCCTGCTGTGCTTCGTTAAGTTCTTCTTCTAACCTCTCTTTGATTTCTGTTATCCCCTCCAACATTAATTTTGTTTCTTCATAATCATCCGGCACTACCTCATTTTCAACCGAATCCTTGGCTTTCTTTTTTAGTTCTTCATTTTCTTTCTTCTGTGTCTGTAATTTTTCATACATTTTCCTTTCAGATTCTTGTGCTTTTTCTTTTTTTTCTACCAAATCATCAATATCCTGATCGGCAATTTTTTCTTCCAACCCTTTAATTTCATCAATATACTGCTGTACCTGTTTTTGAGTGATTCGTTTAGTTGTATCCATAGAAGAAATTAGTTCTTCCTGTTCTGAATCTGATAAATTTTTCATAATGGCCAGGGCTGTGGTTTTGGTTACGATGCCCGTATCAAGTAAGTCTTCTAGTTCCGGGATCATATCAGCTAGGAGTTTATAGTTTTGAAGAGTCCGTACTTCTATTCCTAAATCACTTGCTAAAGTTTCCTGAGTTGCTTGAGCGAAATTATTTCGTTCAAGCTCTTTTGTATACTGGTTAACCCCTGTCCCACCAGCAGAACCATTTCTAATCCCATACAACCTCTCCAATTCCTTAATCCTCTTCCCGACTTTCTTAGCGGAACCGCCAACATCTCCACGCTGCCTGATATTCGTCTCCAATAAATCTTTAAGAATCTGGTCTTCATTCTCATAAGCGTGTACCTCACATAATACCGACTCAATCCCTAATTCCTTACAGGCTCGTGTCCTCTGATGCCCTGATACAATAATTTTTTCCGCTGTAATAATCACAGGCTCAATAACACCGCTTGTCTTTATGGACTCTAAAAATTCAGTCCATTTCTCGCCGGATATATCATCGAAAAACTCTGTATTACGTGGATGTGATTTTAATTCTGATATTTTTATTTGTTGCATTGTCGTTTCCTCCTTAATTTTTCCACTAAAAAAGACACATACATTTGTACATGCCCATTAACGTTTCATATTAATTTACAATTTATTCCCATTCAACGCAACCAAGATTAACTTGCTCTTTTATTTTCTTTTTATTCTTTTTGATCTCATTTTCTATATCTGCTATTTTAATGTCAATAGTAATCAATAAAAATTCATCAATTAATTTTTCTATTTCAACATAAGGATTTTCGGAGTTATATATTCTTTCCGCATATGTTTCATCGCCATCTCCATATGAACAGTATAAATTTCCACATAAAGCTTCGATAGCGTTATCTTTCCCTATTTGTATGTCTTTTATTAATGTAATGTATTCCCCGCCATCGAAACAATTTATGTAATCCTCCAATTTAAGTCCAGCTTCAATTTTTATCCCATCAATATTTATTATATTAGTTTTAGCTAATAAAAACATGTCTCCAGTCTCAACCACTAGCCCATCCTTAATAATTTTATCAACAAGTTTTTCGTCACTAAGCTGCTCATTATCTTCAATACTAAAAACATACATCATATTATTACCCCTTTTCTAAATTTTTCATATCTACAATTTACCATATCCTCATACTAATATCAAGTTCTTTTTATTTGTTTGGACAACAAATCCAACACCCTCCATTCTTCCATTTTAACCACAAAGACACATACGTCTGTACATGTCTTTACTCATAGCTAATTACTTCTTATAATCGTTATCCCAAAAGGTTTCTTTTGTCCAGTCATCGTCATTTTTGATAATTTTATTTTTAGGAGTGATTTTTTGTATCTTTTCTTGGTTGGTTTTTAAAAATTCTGCAAATATATTTTCTTTTTTCACAGTTGATGTAATCATAGAATCATCTTCTTCACTTATTTTAGAAGACTTATCTTCTTTTTCTTTCATTTTAACACCTTTCTTTATTAAAGATATAACCAAAAAATGAATTCAAATGCGAAATTTATCTCAAATAATTTGCTCTGCCTTTTTTAACCATTCTTCAATTTCATCTTGTGACAGTACTCCACTTTTACAACCATCTTGCTTAGCATATTGATACAGATGTCTCAATATATCCTTTTTAATTATATAAGGACAGCATTTAAAGGCATATTCTACTAAGTCCATTATTTGTGCTTGATCCACTGCACCCCATAATTTAATTATTACTTCATTTATTTCCTGTTCAAATTCAATAAATGTACCTGTTGCATCTTCTTTTGATACGTCTACTCCCAATTCATTATAACGATGAACCAGTTCATTTCCAAATTCCGATACAGATAGGTCTTTTTCAATCATCAAAAGACCATCACATTTTGGGCAATCATGTGTTGCTCCAATGTAGTCTTTTACTATATCAATTGTATAATCCTCAGTGATTATTTCTCCACAAATAGGACATTTATATTTCCACATTTAATTTTCCTCCTTCAAAAATTTACATCAAATCTGCCTTTGATTTTATCATTTATAAGTTAATATAAACATCTGGTAAACTAGGTTTTAACTTTTCCCAAGCACTCAAGAAAGCTTCGATCACTCTTTCTTTGCCAACGAATTCTATATATTTATTCATTTTAAATTGCTCTCGTTCTTCAATTTCAAGACGTCGGTATTCAGATGATTCATCAAATATTTTATTTAACCATAGCCATTTTATCTTTCCAACAGGATTATATTGAATATCGTCTATTCTCCATTCTATTGCACCATAGAAATCGTTATATAAAGAAACATATATAATTATATTAGTTCCATCTTCCTTTTTAAATTCCAACGCTTTTATTACCATCTAAATTTCCTCCTATCTCTTCAAAACTGTATTCTATTTATTTTACAATGTATTCAACACTTCTCTTAATTTTTTTTCGTCTGCCTGTACATAATACTTGGCAGCCGTTTCTAAGCTAGAGTGTCTTAGTTGATTTTGTACTAAGACAATATCTCTTGTATTTCTATAGATCATAGTTCCGACATAATGTCGCAGCATATGAGGTGTGATTTTTTTATTACTATTAATCAAGAAAATATTGTCTAATGCCCCTTTAGATATCCTCTGTCTACGATTTGATAAAAATAAAGCGTTAGTATCAATCTCTTTTTCTTCTGCAAATTCACTCCTAACAAGTAAATATTTTTTCAACTGCTTTTTAGCTTCTGGAGTTATCATTACTTTCTCTTGCTGCTCTGTTCGTCCTTTACCCATAATCATAATGTAGGCATCATTATTCAAATACAGATCTTGCACATCCAACCCTATCAACTCTTCTGACCGTATACCACTGCCCAATAGTAATTTTACTATAGTTAAGTTCCGGATGCAATCATATCCCTTGCTATTTCCTGACTGTATATTGATCAGAAATTCAGAAAGTTCTTCTTCACTTGGGATTTTTACATCATGTGTTGTTTTTTCGGATTTAAATCTGCTTTTGTTGATTAAAGATATAATATTTTCAATCACATATTTATTGCATTTAAGATACGTCCAAAATGAACTGCAATAATTTATCTTAGTACCAATTGTATCTAACTCATTTCCATTTGTCTGAAGTTGCGAAAAATACAATGTAGCATGAGATGGGAGAACGCCGTTCAAATCTTCTGCGGTTATTTCAGATATAGATTTTTTATCAACGATATTATTTTCAATTAACCATGTTAACATATTATTGATACACCCAAAATAATTATAACTACTCCTGGCTGATTTCTGTTCTGCGAAAAATCCCTTAATGAATAAAGGGTAATCCTTTGTTAGTCCTTCTAAGTTTATCCGTAACTGCTGATGCTTCTCTGTTTTATAACACATTTTCTCACCCCACCTTCCGTATTTTTAAATCTACAGGCACATACAAATTACCTTTTTGAGTAAAATATCCTATCAACACACCATTTGAATATAATTCCGGATCGAATTCATTAAAGGAATCTTTCCCGAATTTCTTCTTGTAGCGTAAAATAAGCTGCTGGCACTCTTTCATACTACCACAGCTCATAATAAAATTCTTATTCAATTTGATTATATACATCAAAACACCGCCTTTATTTCAAGTAGTAATCTCCACCATATTTTTTAGTGTATTCCAGGGCATCTTTTCCATCTCCGTTTTTTATCATGTTTTTGCAAGCAGCATTTCTTTCTATTGTTCTCCTCTTTTGTTGAGATGTTTCACCAAATATTAGTTTAACTATACATACAAGCAATATAATACAAATAACAGTTTCAACGGTTCCCATAGTAAATTCCTTTCTTTTAAGCTATTTTTTCTATTGTATCATGAGTATATAATTCCAGCAACTCAAGATATTCATGTTTTTCCAAAGTGCATGCACCACCTTTTATTCTGACGATGCAATATGTTTTTCCATTCACATTAAACTCAGATAACAATTTTACATCTATTAACATAATTCCCTCCTTAGTCTCTATCTAATTTACAATTAAAAGTTTTCGCCAATCAACTCTTAATTTTTGTTTCATATCAAATGTCGAATTTATCTCTTTCAATCATCTTCAGCAATCATAATATAGATCACTGTATTATTTTCAAACCCATTTTCTACACAAAAGTTATTGTATAACTCTTCTAAATCATCCATTCCTGTAGCGGTAAAATCTGTTTGATCATCTTCTCTATCATAATTTACAAAATCAATTAAATACGTAGTTTCTTCTTCTATTACAATACCTTCTCCGGCTTCTTTAACAGTCATATATTTCTCCTTTCAAAAGCTGAACTATTTACATTGAAACGTTTTTAGTTTTTCTTCATATTCTGCCTTGGCAATCTTAAAAGCTTTATAGCTATAATAACAAGTTCCATTTACATATCCCCTAAACATGTTTTTCAATCTCCTTTTCAATCAGTGTTTTTAATGAGTTTTATTTATACTTTTAATTCTTCTTAATACTTCTTTCCATGTAAGACATTCTAGTTGAATTATTCCTCGATGATTTCTCCATTTAAACTGAAACCCAGCATCATTAAAATGAAAATCAGCGGCTTTATAAATTTCAGATGTTAACATATTTCCATTGTATTTTATTATCTGACTTTTATATAACTTTGAAATACCCATAACTCCGCTTTGTACAATTTGATCTAATTCCACCCTACTAAGAGAATCAGTACCAATTAACAATGATTTTTTTATTAATTCCTCTCTATTCTCCATATCTTGTTTATACAAAGCTTCTTCCTTATCTAAAAGATTCATAACTTTCATTTCTCCTTTCCTTTCAAAAGCTGAATTTATCTACTGAATATCTGTTTCAATGATTTCCCATTCATAGTATATATCAGAATCAGGCACATGTACTTCAGCACTAGTGTCATTTTCTGATGATACAAATTCATAACCACCGTCTTGAAGATTTGTTATTTCTGTTTCCATATCTTCAATCATGGATTTATAAGCATCCTCTTCTTTCCAGAATACTGAAGTGCTATCATCATCAGAATAACAAATACATTGCACAACATAACAAGTTCCTTTTTCTTTCAAAGAATTAAAATCAAACTCTAGTGACATTATATCCACACCCACATGTTCCAATAATTCTTTTAAATCTCTGACTGTTTTAATCCTTGATTCATTTGATGTATTCATAGTATTCATAAATTTATCCTCCATTCATCCTTTCAAAATTATATTTTATCGGTAGCTTACTAGAGGGTTTACACCCTAGACTACGCTATCGGCTTCCCACTACTCTACCAAAGATACGAAGATATCAGATTTAAGGATATAAAACGGACGGACACCCCCGCCATCCCAGCCAGCACCGCCGCAGCCCACGCCGCCGCCGGAGCAAACACACCGAACATAAGATGGGCCATCGCCGGAAGGTGTTGATTCTGGTGTAGCAAGCAGCATTGCACTGTAATCAATATTTTCACGATTATTCCGATACATATCATAATTCAAAATTCCAAATAGATCACCTCTACAGACTCCATAATCCCTTAATCCATCATGACTAAGCAAATCAATTTCAAGTGGAATAAATGCATCTTTACCGAAAATTTTTAATGCTTGTTTTGATGGCTCGCAATCATTAGCTACATTTCTAACGTTGCTAGTTGAATAATTATTATCTTCGCCAAATTGAACGCCCTTAATTGTATGTTTTTTATCTAACAAAATGCCCGTATTACCATCTTTATCACCAGAAAATGCACTCCATGTATAATCACCAACCTGAATTGATTTTTTAAAATCTATGTCTTGGACTGCGATTTGTTTATTCTGCCCTCTTTCTTTCATAATTTCATTATATAATGTAATAATTACCTGTTCTTGTTCTTTATTGATCTTCATACTTTTATCCTCCTTTTATCTTTTCAAATACTATTTTTATCGTTTATATAACGTGTGTTTCAATAAGTTCTACATCACTTACTCCAACACCCTTCAATAGTTCCTCATACTTATTATATAGATGTCCAGCCTTCCCAATTAAAAATCCTGGACACGAAGTATAAATAGATAACTTATTATTAGAACTAAGTCTATACATGATTTTTCTATCAGTAAAAATATCACATATTCCACTTTCATCTCTCCAAGACTTGATAATTTCTTTTATTTGATATCTACTGATCATATTTTAAACCATCCTCTCAAATATTGATTTTATCCGTAAATCCTGATTTACTCCAGAAAATACTACCGTCATTATTGTAGCTTAATTCAATTCCTTCTGATTTGAAAAATTTTTCTAGAGTAAAATAAAATTCCTTGGATGCATTTAGCACCCAACTGTCTAAAAATTTTCCAGACCTTGGAACTATTTCACACTGCATATTACTCCCTACGCCATAATTAAGTTGAAGTTTAAAACTGCATCCTTCTGTTAATAAAAGCATATTATTAAAACGGAATACCATTTCTTCTGTTATTCTCATATAATTTCAGCCCTTTCAATATCATATTTAATTGTTTATATATTTCCTCTTTCTACCACAAGTCAAAATTTTACATATAATCTTTCCAGTTGCCTTTCATTCCCACAAGTCCAATCATTTACGAAGTCGGCAATATCATTTAATTTTAGAATATCCGTTGTTGATGCAATTAGAGTATTAGCTGGTTCTCTATTATAGGATCTTCTGGTTTTACAATAGCGACATTGACAATATTTTTCTAGTTCATAAATTTCATTTCCTTTCACACCCATTAACCCTAATGGGTAACAAATTCGAAAATGTTTTCCTTTTACTGTTATAAAATCTGCACATTTCTTCATTTTATTATCACCCTTTCAATCTTCAACTCTATTTATTCTAATTTACTTTCATCATAATCATCAAAAGTAATTACTGCATAACAAGTTTGCATTTTTCCATTTTTAAAATATTTATCCCATAAATTTCCTGAATTTTCCCCTTCTCCATGTAACTTAAAAATTACATCTGGAAATTTTAATGATAATTTTTTCATATCATCTTCATGGTCGTACCATTTGACGGATTCATAATATTCCCCATAAACATCTATTGCATAATTTAATCCACCAAAATCATTTTCAGATAAATTGCCTAAAATATCTGATATATTCATTTTAGATTTGTGAGTTTCCAAAGTATAATCAGTATAATAACCCATTACTTAATCCTCCATTTTTATATTTTGTTTTTACATTAAAATAAATAAACCTTTTTAACGGTAACTATAACACCTTCAAATCCATCTAGTTCATCATTCTGTAATTTGATTCTTTCTAAATCTTCCACAAAACTAAAATCAATAGCTATGACTTGATTGTCATACTCTTCACCATTATAAGAATATAAATTTTTTCTTACTTTACATCTGTAAAGAATATCAATGGAGAGTCCATCATAGAATTGATCTGTTGACATAGTAATTTTATCTATTTCACCCAACGTCAAAGTTTTACCTTCAAGTTCATTCTTCACATATTCAAATGCTTCATAAAATTTCATATAATTTTCCCTCCTTTTCTGGATTCATTGGCGTACCACCAATTTACATGTATTAATCTTCAAATTGATCTTATTTTAATCTTCATTCACCATCCCAAAGATAATCACAATAATCATCTACAAATACATATTCGTCAATGTCATCATCATCATCATCAATAAAATCGGGAGTATAACTATAATATGAGCATGTTTCACTAAAAGGAATTTCTCTATAGGCTATATCATCAAGTTCAAGTAACAACAGCATTGCTCCGTTAGTGCAATACCCATCCAAATTATACTCACAACCATCTCTTTCACATTTGCACATTGGTACGTCCATATATCAATCCTCCGTTTTATTGCAACAATATTCCGGATATCTGATTTTAACCGCTTCCCAGAAATACCGTGCATAACCGCAGCAGAACAAGTCCTCCACAGTATACCTTTTACACTCTTTTAAAGCCTCTTCTTGGTCATTTTCATACTCATATACACTTGGAGTACCATTACAGTAAAGATTGAATGCTATGCGGATTATCTTTGCACTTCCGCTGGTAATCCATCCATCGTGTAAACATTCCGGTTTTACACACTCTGTTTTGAAATCATATATTCTATATATATTTTTTCTCGTATTTTCATCGATCCCAAGACAATACATCAACGCTTTGTGGTATACATCTCTACCTCCGCACTTTTGTAAAAAATTCTCGTAGAATTTCAAGTGTTCACTATTTTTAAAAATTATCTTACCCATTTAAGCACTCTCCTTTGCTAATTCTTTCTTGTCATCTTTCAGAATCCGTTGTTGTTCCTCTTCTACTTCTAGAAAATTTCCACAGGCTGCTACAAACTTCCCACGGTGATACAAATAAATTTCTCCATCTGTACCAAAGATTAAATCAAATAATTTTGTTGGATCTGGTTCTACAGTTTTGAATTTTATCATTCCGTCATCACCTCTTACCTTTCAAAAGATTCTTTGATATCATTAAATAGGTTAATGAATAGTTTCTGTTTTGTGCCTATAATCCACAAGCCACATGTAAACAACAAGACTGACATTATAGTCCCGTCTGCTATGTAAAACAAAAGGATTGACAGCATACAAACCATCAATCCAATTAATCTCTGTTTTATGTAATAAATTTTCCGTTTACGTCTTAATTTTTCTTTTCTTTTAATTGTATATTCCCTTTGTAGTCGATCATAACGCATTTCCTGATAGATTAGTTTGCGGGCTTGTTGCAGCGTATAATAGTCATATTCCCATACAACTTTTTCTTCCATGATTATTATTTAACCTTTCTTAATTTAGTAAACTTCCAATACATCTGGGAACTCTTCTTTGTAGTCATCGTCTAGCATAGCTTCCCAGACCACCAACTCGTCATGGTCGTAATCCAAGTACATTTTTTTAATTTTATTTTCAGCTTCTTCTTTTGAATTAGCTATAGCTATACCTCCGGAGCATTCCGTCCTAAAATAGTACCTCCATATATATTTCATTATATCTTTCATTTTACTTACACCTCCAAATTAGCGGTTATTGAAATTATACTCTCTAGTGCCAATCATCACTCTTATAGCATCATCAGATGTCATGTAGTTCACTATTGATAAATATAAAGCATACCAATTTTCTTTTAAATCAAGATAGTTCATAGTTTTATTCCTCCTTTTCAATTAAGACTTTTATTGTAATTAACATGCCATTTTAAAATCCCATCCCATGTTATTTTCAATTTGTCCAATTTCACTTTCAAAATATTTTAAATAGATATCATAATGTTTTAAATACACATGGGTATCAAGACAATTCAAATAATAATCGATATCCGTTTCAGGATTTAATTCATCTAATGTTTTCAGATCTGTTTCCAGGTTTATTTCCAATTCAATTTGTTCTTCTTCGTCTTCTGTGATTTTTTCTATTAATTCTTTTAATTCATCAATAATATTTTCTTTTACTTCTTCTTTTTTTATTTCCAATATATTCTCTAATTCTAAAATACCTTCTTGAAAAACTTTTCTTAAAATATCATGTAGTGATAAACAGCCATCATCTAACAGCTCTTGTACAATATCATCTAGATCATATTGTATGTCTTCTAAAATGGATAAGTCTGCACTACCACAGTCCAATAATTTCATTAAAATACATTCCTGTTGTGTAAACATAATATAATACCTCCATTATCTTTTTTATTTATGTGGTTTTATTTCCCTTCTTTTATATACAGACCGTTATAGATAATAAAATCTTTCCTCCATGTATTTTTAGCTCTTAGACAATAATAACGGTCTTCGTCTCTTACAAATTCTTTTCCATCGGGAGTTTTAATCAGATTTCCTTCAGAATCTTTTAAGAACGGATGTTCTAAAGTTTTATGCCTATCCTCTGGGTCTATATTTTCATTCTTTTCATAATATTTCAAGTAATGATCATGAATCATAGAACTGTATTTCATTTCTACTTTATAACCATATAAAAAATAATCTTTATATTCTACTTTTAGCAATTCACTATTATATTTTACTTTTGGCAATTCACTATATTCAGAAAAAATGTTAGTTACATAAATATATAAAATATATCCTCTGTCAAATGAATATGTTCGCCGTCCTCTTAGTAAATAGTTGTCTTTTCTGTTTAAGTTTTCTTTTCTTGCGCTTTTAACTTCTCCGTCAATTGTAATTTCTCGAATATCTGAATCATATGAAGATTCAAATTTTTCGTTGACATTTTCTAAACATCCTCTGTGAACATTAATTAAAATCTTCCCATCTTTATAAATGATAATCTTTTCTATTTCTTTTTCGTTTACTATATATGGTCTATGCCATTCTCTTTCTTGTTTTATTATAATTTTCATATTTTTACCTTCCTGCCATTCTATGCAATACTAAATTTCAATGACGAATTCACTGCCGTGATTATTTTGTTTCTTTTTTTAACTCAATGTTCCTCAATATATATTTGTAACCGGTTCTGTAAGGATAACCCCAATTATTATTATTTTTTGTAATTTCCAGTACCTGCCCTTCTTTTATGATAATATTAGAGAATACCGCTTTCATTTTGTCTGCTTCTGATACCAAATAGGTAAAGTCTTCAATTTGTCTTTCACCTTCTGACACTACCGCTCGAAAATAATCATCTTCGGGCTTCTCGAATCCGTAGCCGGTTGCCTCTGATCTGTTATCAGTTTTCACAATTTCAAATACTTCCGGTTTCGCTTGCTCTATTATTCCAATCGTTGCAGCGTTCATTTCTTCTCTTGTAAATTTATATTTATTTGAGAAATTGGAAAGAGGGTAAAAGCAAATATTATATTTTGCTTTGGACAATGTGTAACTTCCTTGATATTTGGCAACTTTATACATTGTTAAATTATCTTTATCAGAATACAATTTACTTGTTCCGTCCTGCACAACTACATAAACCGCATTATCTGATTTAATTGGTGATCCCTCGATTCTCACTATATCGCCTATTTTAATTATATTATTATTTTTATCTAACATAATATTTACCTCTCTTCCTGCCATTCTAGGCATTAAAAAAGAACGTTGTTAGCGTTCTTCATCTTCAATAGCATCACATTTACATTCAATGCATTTTTTAATTTCTCTTGTTCCGTCCTGATTTAAATTTTCACAATTTGGAGAACATGGAATTTTTTCATCCAGGTTACACCCTTTGCATTTACAACATTCTTTTCCACACCATAATTTATGAGCCATATTTTTTCTCCTTTACTTATTGGTTTTAATAGAAAAGGACTTGTACCATTTGACAAGTACAATTCCTAAGTTTTAATTACTTGTTCCAACTTCTTTTAACATCCGATCAACCGTATCAATATACAGTTTGATTACGTCACGGATTATATCTATTTGACGTGACACAAGTTACATACAAGTTATTTGCTATGCAATTGCAGTTACCTTTTTACTTGGTTTTTCCGGCTCTGCTATAATTTCATCAATGGTAGCATTGAGCCTTGCCCGTCTACCCAAATTAGGATGATTATTGTTTGCGATAGCTACAAGCTCCGTGGGGTTGCTGCCTTTGAAAAATCCAATTAACCGCATTCTTTCATCGTATCCACCTTTTGTCTTAAAGTATACTTTTCCTAAAGCGTTCATTAAATCTCCTGCATAACCGTCTGTGAAGCTGTCCCAGTTGCTTTCCTGAATGATTTCAATTACATAAGAGAGTCCTTCTTTACCGTCCCGTTTAACAATGGAACGTGCTTCACTTACACTTTTGATACAGTTCGCAGCGTTTGACTTTTTAACATCAACATTGTATTTTTCACAAACGGCTTTGATTTCTTTGTCAAGTTTGCAAAGATCTGTTTCGTCCTCACCGTTTATATACTGATTGGCATTGAACGTGTCAAACGGGCTGAGTTTCTTTGTGTTGATGTTCTGGCTTACAAAATATAATGCTTCTTTTGAAATGGTCATATCCTGGAATATTTCACAGACCAGGTATTCAACGCCCCTCATTCTGGCGGCAGCGGCTCTGTGCTGCCCGTCCATGACGTTGAATACACCATTTACGCTGTCATAAGACACTAACAGAACATTACATTTGCTATTGTCCCAGTTTTCAGCGATAGAGGTTATATGTTTCTGCCGGTTCCGTTGGTACTGTTTGATTACCAATAATTCAACCGGAATCCATGCAACTTTCTTAGTTCCGATTGAGAATGCATTTTGAGTAATGTCCTTTGCTCTTTTCTTTCTTGTTATGGAATTTTCCATAGTTCCAACCATAATTTTTTCTTTCATTTTTTCTTCACCTTTCTTTTTTATGTTTTTATTTTCCATTGACATATAACAAAAGAAAGTGTAAAATGAATCTGGAATCGAAACATTTGTTCACTTTCTATAGGTGTCAATGTTATGTAAAAGGTTGATATTATCAGTATCAGCCTTTTATTTTTATTTATCTAAAAGACCTATTAAACGTGTCTACTTTTGCAAGTTACGGAAAGACCACCACAATATAATTATGATTCATGCTTCATCCGTTGGACTATTTCACTTCACGCTACGTTTTTATACTGGCTACGTCCCAGTTTATTCAATTTTCCTTTATCAATTGGGAAAACTGACTTTTGACAAAAGTCTTAAGATTTGCTATAATTAAGATAGCTTTAGACTTAGGTCTATTGTCTAGTGAATGGCGGTTTGTTTGATTGGTAGTCGGCAACCGTCATTCTTATTTTTCCTCGTATTGATTATTTTCATATCGGAGTTCTAATTTAAATTTTCCTTTAGAATAAGCATCCATGAACCTTTCTAATACTGTGTTCATTGGCTCATTATTTTTTATACAAGTAATTTTAAACTCCTTTGATATTTCTTCATCAATAGAGGTTGCAAAGTTTTTTCTTGCCATAATTGTTCCCTCCTGTTGATAAATACATGATATCATATAGTTATCACGTTGTCAACTAGTTTTCATATTATTTTTCCAAAACAAAACATCAACCATATTCGATTGATGTTTTTATTATTATTTTATATTGTTCATTATAACTGATGTATCAGGTTTAATACTATCGAAAATATATTAGATTTCTTTACTTCGAGTTACTATATTCTAGTATTTTATTCCAATCCATATCAATGGCATTATTAGATTGCCAATATGAACTTCCATATTCTGTGTCAATTATACCTGAAGAAGAATACGCTGCATACTCTGTTACTTCACCACCAAAACTGTTTGAAGCCGTATATTTAAAGATAACCATTTTTTTATTTTCATTGTATTTTACTCCATAAATTGTTAAACTACTTGGATTTTTAAGATTATCATATATTTTATTATATCCCATTATTGCAATATCATATCTTTCCTTTTCTTCATCACTTAAAGTGTCCATTATAGTAGGCGAATCAACATCATTTATAATACCTCTAACTTTTTCAGTTATATAATTCTCACTGTCAGCTATTTGATAATCTGCTGTTGCGTCTGTTTGCACAAAATCTTTATCATTATAAAATTCAAAACGTATTTTTGAATTAGGATCAATATTATTAATAGAGGAATATGTAGAATTTATCACAATGCCGTCTTTGTCAATTAAATTAATATTTAAGTTTATATATGAAAATGTAATATTTGTTGGATTTTGAGTAATTGCTTGATAAGTATAATCCTTATCCCCTTTAGAGAATTTAATTGTTTTAAGCCATTCTTCTATTTCTTTTTTATTTTCTTCAGTTTTTAACTGTATCTCTCCAACACTAATTAATTCTTGAATGCTGTCATTATATTTGTCCGAAACTTTTAAATTGTAATTTTCAAAAAGTTGATAAATGATTAAGCTACGTTTTTTATATCCTTTTCCCCATAGCTCGTCATACTTCGTGTAGTCACCTGACTTTGCATGCAATATTGCTTCTTTCTGTATTAAAACAGCATCCAGATAATCCATTGCAAGTGTTTGAAAGTCTTTGTCAGAAAATTTCGCCAACTTGTATTTTTCAATATTATCCAATTCTACTTGTACTCTTTGTTCTGATTTGTCCACGTCAATATCTATACCTTCGCTATTGTCAGGAACCTCCCAGCGTGCCTCAAGTCCTTTTATCATGTCTAAAATAAAATCCGATTCTTTTGCTTCGGATATATCCGTGGTATTTCTCTCATTGTCTCTATTATATCCACACGCTACAAATACAAATCCCAGCATTGTACAAAGAATCATTAAAATAATTTTTCTTCCCATACCCTCATACCTCCAAATATTTTAATAAGTCAAATTATACCACTTATTACTATATAATGGAAGTAATAACACATAAAAACATGTATAATATTGTTTTTAAGCATAATAAAAGCGTAATTATTTTGGATGGGCGGTGTATCCATCATCTCAGGTACTCCGTAGGGGGTAATTACGCTTTAGGTAATATTTATTTCTGTTCTTGCAAATAGAAAATTTGTATGACCGGGATACAAATTTCCATATTTGTTATGCTCCATAGGTATGATTTTTATTTGTGAGCAATTTCTGTACATCCTATCTCTTTCTACCTTTATTTCACAGCCAAGATGTAAATTAAATTCATCTTTGTGCGCTATTTCTGCATCAGGAAATAATTCACATAGCAAATCGACGCTATTTTCAAAAAAATAGCATTCTTCTTTTGATATTATTAAGGATTCCCACCTTTTGAAGCGATTTAATATTTCTTCTACTATTCTAGAGCGGTTACATTCCACCCATGTCTTTTCCCAATTTGAACGTCTGTATATTATTGGATTTCCCTTATTGTAGTTTACCGTTATTTGAGATGTGTCATCTCTAATAGCATCATGGGTAATATACAAAATATCGCTTATATTCTTAATACCTTTACACCATTTTGACGAATGATATACCCATTCATTGTTGATGCGTAATTTTTTTAACATCGTTTTTTCCCCCTTATAAAAGCATAATTATCATAATAAATTTGATAAGATTCCACTTGACAGCACTATCTTGACCTATTATAATGAAAATGTCAAACATAGTAGGATGGTATTATGTTTGGAGCGGTTACCAATTCTGACCGCCGTGGATTGAAACAATGATATATGCATATGCTTAGGTACTAACCTAAAAAATAAGGCTGTTTATAAGCAGTCTTATTTTTTAGTGCATAAATCCTGATATACTGCTTTCAATTCCCACATTATTTCACTGATTCATTGTCTTAGTCCTATCCCTCATCTGTCACCATGTCTCCGCAAATGCTTCCATTTCTGCCGCTGTATAATGATAGTCTATATTATTTACCGTTATGATATATCCATTATAACAAGCAGTCCCGTTATCGTCCACGGACTGATCGGGATCTATGGATTGCCTGTAACTATCATATATCCCTACCCCTACAAGTTGTGTCATGTTCTCCCATGCTTCTTCTATATTCATTTTGTTTACCTCCATTATTATTGTCATTCAAATCACAATTCTATGTATAAATAATTTTCAATTACCTTACTTCTAACATGTAAATACCTTTATTCCGCACGCTTTAATTATCAAAACTGTTTCTTCTGAAATATTTTCTTTTATCAATCTCCACCCATATTGGGTTGCTCCATAATATAAGTCATATACTTCCGATTCATCGTCATACATATCACCATTACACTTAATGATTCTCTCTTTGAATCCCTCTTCGTTGGGATCATCATCATACATCCATGAATTATATAACTCACATCCTTCAATTTTAGGCTCTGACTTTATCCATTCATAGACCTTTTCATTCGATTCTGTTAATAAATAGCAGATGATTCCTTCTTTACTGTCTTTTGGGGCATAATGCCGCATTCTTATTTCATATAAATTCATGTCCATCCACTCCCATTTTCTTTGATTATATCACATTTTATAGAGATTTCAATATTTTCTATTTTTAATCTTAACCACTTTCAAAACTCTATATTTTCCATGTATTCCGACTTTAAGCGTTACTTTAACCTTTTGTCCATCTCTGAATATAGGAATATAACATTCCTTATTCTTACTCCATCTCATGTATTTATTGCTTGCTGCCTGCCTATCCGGTAAAAGTATTTCTTTACCAGACTTAGTAATAATACACATATAATCATAATATGTGCCTGTAAACGTACGTGTTGCGGGTATTTTGGCTTGTGATGCGATAGGTGTTAGTAAGATTAATAATGCTAATATAAGCAATATTGCCGCTTTAAATGTTCTTTTCATGACTTTTCTCCCTTTCAAATTTAGTTTTTATTGAGTTAACCAATTTTTATCATGTTTCATAACAAAATAGAAATGTTCTCCATAGTCTTCAATTCTATCCTCTGTCCGTTCTAGTCCATTGGCTTTTGAAACATCAATAACTTTGTTTATTAATTGTTCTCTCTTCTGGAAGTAATCTTTTATATTTACAGTAATATCATATTTAGTAAGGAATATCACTTGATTCATATTGTCGTAAAATCCACAAAGATCAAACTCCACCTCTGTCACACCTTCAATGTTCAAAAGGTCAAATTCTAACTTCTGAACTTTATCTAAAATATTGAATTTTTCTGCTATATTTTTCTCTCTAAGTCTCATTTCATATTCCTCTCTTTCTCCTGAATACCGCCGGAGACTAATATCTTAGTTAATCCATTATACAATGTGCTATATCTGTTAATATATCTTCAAATGGTTTACCATCTCTTAACAGCTCTTTTATGTCTACTTCAACAATCGGATTATTATCTAAATATTCCAAAATTTCAACTTCAGGAATTCTTGTTATAGTACATAATCTGTCTACCATACGTTTTCTGAGTAACATACTTTTTCCTCCTTCAAAGATTCATTTTATAATAGTCTACTAAGTTCTTTCATTTTTTCATGCTTAAAACCTAACGAAACAAGCACTTGATTCACTCCAATAACTTGACCATAGTGTTGATCAGCTTTTCTTTGTTCAATTTCCCATTTATGTAGTTCTGCAACTTTAAGGTATGCATCAGCCTTTTTAAATTCATCATTAACCTGTTTTCCTAAACAAATAGCATTAATCATAAGTTTTTCACATTTTACATACTCTGATTTTGTCATGACTGCCCCTTCCTCCTTACTATTTACAAAGTCAATTAACTCTTGTATGCTATCAGCTTCAAATTCAATTTCTCTCATATTACTTTGATATTCCATTTCTTCCCTCGTGATTAATACATATCTTGATATATTCCTGTCTTTCATTTCTCTATTTGATAATTCACACACGACATGATTTGTTAAACTTTTGATTCTTTTCATCTCCTAATACCTCCTAAAATAAATTGGATATTTTAAAGCATCTCATTTTCATATTTTTCAATTTTCTCCAATGTTAACCATTCCGGTTTTTCTTCTAACGAAAAGCTATCCCAGATAGCTTTCATGATTTCTATTTGTTCTCTTTCATCGCCCGACCAAAGGTTTTTATGGTTTCTGTTCCCATACCCTAAATAATAATCACAATCTAATTTTAACCTACTAAGCATTTGATAACGAAAACTTTCTTCTCTGCTTAAAATCCAATCAATAGTACACATAATATTCCCCCTCTTTCTTATAACGCTTCTGATACCGGTATATTGATCCACCTGCCAGAATAATGAATTGTAAACGTTCCATATTTTTCAATATTTTCATCCAACATATTGTAAACTAAGCGACAGAATGGATACTTTTTAGATAGAATTGTATCCACATATTCTACTATTTTCTTCTTTCTTTTCTCTTTTTCAGCTTCTTTTTTCTTGATTTCTTCATGGATTTTATCCCATTTTTCGCATATTTTCTGTAGTCTTACATCCTCTTTTTTATCAACTTCTTGTATGGCATCCACAAAAGAAAAGCCGTTATATTTTCCAGTTACTTCGATTTCTCTAATAGCATCCGCAATTTTTTCGTTTTCGATTTCTATAATCGGATACCCCTTATAAGATATTGCGTGATAGTTTTCGTGGTGTACAGTATAAGTTTGGGGAAATACTGATAATTCTTTCCCATTGACAAATATATATTTATGCATAATACTTTCCTCCATTTCTGAATTTTAAAAGCCGACCATGTTTCACCGTCTGAATTGTCATTTCATACCCCTCCTAAATATTCATGGATATATTCCTTTATTCCATTTCTAATTCTTAAAAGGTTTTCATTTTCTGTTTTCAATTTTTCTTTATCTCTTATAACGGTATTACTTAAGAAAGAATATTCTAATAAAATCATTTGTTCCTGCTCATAAATTTTATCATTTAGAAAGTCTATATTATAACAAATCTCCTTTTCTTTTGTTAATAAATCTAATAAAGCTATTTTTTTCATAATATTTTCCTCCATTTTTTCTGAATTTTAAAAGCTACCAACTTATTGAGTCAGTAGCTTTTGATTGATTGATTTTTAAATACTCCACTTCTTAACATGTCCCACTTCCAGCCCGCAAAAGTCGGATATTCTTTCTTGTCTACATTGATAAGATAGGAACGAAACATGTCACGGTCTGAAAAATTTCTTTTTTCTGATTCGCCGTCACAATAGTAATATTTTTTCAAAGTAAATTTACTCCTTTGTTTATTATGCTACTTTACAACGTGTCAAAATTGTTTGCTTTTCACTGTTATACTCTTTGTGGTTTTTGATTGTCCCGGTAACTGTTTTTATTGTATCCGTTTCTATAGATTTGCTTGCAAACCATGTTAATATATTCCCTTCGGTATCAACAAATCTGTAAATGTATGTGTATCCGTATTGATTTTCATAGCTGCTTATCAACTTTGCATTTGCTAATGAAATTTTTAAGCGTTCGCCAATTTCTCCTATATAGTTGCTTTTCGCTGCTTCAATCGCTCTCTCTTCGGCTTGTTTGATACGTTCTAGTTCTCGTTCTACGGCAACCGGAAGATACGCAAGGCGTCCAAAATGCTTGTATTTACAGTATCCAGATAGAACAATTGCTTTTACATTAAGAATAATATCTTCCGTTCCTTTGTAGTTTTTCACATATTCGCAAAAGATATTAGCCTTATTTAATGCTTCAGAAGTTGGTTCCTCTGTATCAAACATTTTTAAAATTCTAGTTTTGGTAGAAGGTATAGCATCAGCTTTGCAGTAGCCAAATTCTTTTATGCTATCAATTGCAAGTGCTACGACTTTAATAACGTCATATGCTTTAGGAAGATTACCTCCAAACATATCGTATAGGCTTTCATCACCTATAACATTTTCAATAACCATATCATGTATTTGTGCCCATTTGATGGCTAATTCCGGATAAATCCCAGTATATTCTTTTAGGCAGCCGGAACCGACTTGTTTGTATTCACCATTGCGTTCTACAATGTATGTTTTCGTTCTGTGTCGATTACTATTACAGTGATCACAGTTACCAGATATATTATACCATTCTTTCGGAATTTCTCCTGAGTGACCAATAGGAGTTATGATATTTCCACCTTCTAAATGCTCGATATGGGCTGCTACTGTCCATCCATTAGCACATATGATAGTATCCGTTAATTCAATGTCGATTACTTCAACTTTATATTCTGCTGTCGGCTTATTATCAACTGTATGACCGTCTGTATTGTACACATATACAGTTTTATAATACGGATTACCTGATACTGTATAGCTAAATTCGATGCCGTGTTTTTCTGACTTTTTAACAAGCCTGTCAAGTGTCTTTTGTATTTCTTCAATGTGGTAAAAAGATACTGTTTTGATTGCCATGTTTTTAACCCTCCTGCTTTGATTTTTCTTTTATCACTTATTCATACAAGCAATCATTAGCATTTTTCAATTAACATCTAAACCATTTCTAAGTTTGCCGTATGTCCCGTTTGAGCGGTGGTTAGGATTCTTAGAAAAGTGATTATTGTTTGTTGCTTCTATAATTGTTTGCATGGTAAATAATAAAAAGAGCAACCGTTTTATAGGTTACTCTTAAAAAGTTACATTTATGATATTTTTCTGTTTAGTTCATTATATTTCTTTTCAAATATTTCATGGACTCTTTCAACCTCATTCAGAATATCTTTATCCATTTCTTTCATTTCCTTGATATCTGACTTCATTTCTATAATGTCGGATTTTGTTTCCTTGATATCTGTTTTCATGTCCTGAATGTCCGTTTTGACATTCTGCATATCAGAATCCAGCGTTGTTACTTTTGTTAGAATCAATTCTAACATTTCTCTATCGGTCAAGCTATCACCTCCCTACAATGTAGTTTGATTATAGCATTTTGATTAAATCTTGTCTATGTATTTGTATACCGCTTTTTTGTGTAGCGGATTTAATTACCACGGTTTTCTACAACTATATGTTATACAGTTTCAAAAATCAGTTTTCGCCTGACTCCCTACTCTGACAGGTTAATTATCACGATTGTTGAGTTGTCCTATATAATAGTAACTAGACTCTCGTTTCCGCTATGGATATACCTCTCCACGGATCACATTTCCAGATTCAGCAAATGCATAAGCTCTTGACGTTGTTGCGTCTCTATATGTATATGTTCTGGTTTAGGGTGGTATCCCTACTACGTCTCGGATGGTTCGCCCATCTATCTGGGATGTAGTCAGACTGTCCAGTTGACAGCGGAAACAATTTAATGGTGTTTCCCTACCCATTTTGCGGTTACGCTCGATTCTCGTTTTATTTTTTATTTTTTATGAAAACCTCCTTGCGAAAAACGAATGTTACGGTTTTTCGGTTGCTATGTAAGAAAGCACTCCACTTTTTTACAAATTATTAAGTTGCATAATTTAGGAAATTTTTGTGTGAATACACTTGAAAAGCGAATAAAAATGTGTTAGATTTAATGTATCGCTTGTATTATCAAGTGTTGCTGGAAAAGGTAGCTGCTAAAGTTGTTCAGGCTTGTGTGCTGCCTTTTCTCTATTTCCTTTTGTTGATAATACAATGATATCATAGGTTTTTCTAATTATCAATAGGTTTTTCTATTAATTTAAAAGTTTTTTCTAGTCCTCTATATCATAGCCATTTGGGAACCTAAATCCAGAGTGATATTCTGCCCCTAATGCTTTTGCTATGTTTTCAAAATCAGAGTCCGAAAATTTACCAGTTTTTAGTCGTTGCCAAAATGCTCCTTGCGTTGTTCCTAACCGCTTTGCTAATTCCGTTTGGCTTATTCCGGCATATTTACAGGCTATATCAATCTTTTGTTGGATTGTTAGTTTCAAAAAAATCACCTCCATTTAAGAATGATTATACCATATGATATAAGAAAAATCTAATACACTTTTATTCACTTTTCAAGGTTCAATATTCAAAAATCCTAGTAAAGTGTTGGGAATTACTGCCAGAGATTGACAGATCTAGACGTTTCTGCTATACTTACGATGTATATTTGTGTGAGTATAGCTAGCCTATATTCCCTGTGCCTGTTAGATTGCCGTCTGACAGGTACTTTTTTGTCTGGTTACAATTATTACGTGGCAACGCTGCGACCTGTAATAAGGTTCGTTTTACGCAGTTACCGCAATACCACTAAAACAACTAAATAAGTGCTGTGATATCTCGCTTCGCACGTTTTACTTTACACACCGCTCCGGTTGCTTGTTATAGTATTAACTACTTACTAATTTCTGTCAGTTAACAAGTATTGCCGTATGTTTGTCACTTTTTCGTGCTATTCGTTGGCGGCTGTATCATTTCCGACAGGTCTACACAGCTTCACAGAACTTATTTTCTGTTACTCTCGCTGTCAGGTTGTTATCCTTTTCCTCGCTGCTATCTTAGCTGACCAACTTCTTGCTTGCTTATTTAGTTGTTTTTAAGCTTATATTTAAGCTTGTATTTATAATATCAGAATCTTTACAATATGTCAAGTGTATATTTACGATTTGTAAAATTAATTTTATTTTACTTTTTTATTACACTAATGTATACTGTTATATAAGTAATAATCGTTAGTATATATAGGAGGTTAAAATGTTAATAAAATATGATAATAATAAGCAATTTGGTGCTGTAATAAATACAATAATTAAACAAAAGGGTATAAGCGTAAGTTATATTGCGCAACATGTTGGTGTTAGTAGACAACAAATGTATAGGCTGCTAAATGGAGATCAAAGCATAACACTTGCGGACTTACAAAAACTTTTAGATGCTATAGATTGCACGTTTAATATAGATGTACAACCTGCGGATAATAATACACTCATGGAGCGTTTAAACCGCCTACAAGCTTATTATAACGACGATAATAGTAACTACGATGTAATTAAGGATACTAACAATACGGATGCAGACAAGTAAGTAACTATTACAATACCTATAACCCTATAATTTATACTATATCTCAACGCCATATTTAATTCATATGGCGTTTTGTTTTTGCTGCTAATATACCAATAGCCATTGTAACGCCGTGTATAGCGTCTAGAATTGATTTTATATACTTTATGCTAGTGCACATTAGGGTTGATCATTTTAAGTGTCTATATGGACGTTTTAAGACGTTGTTTAAGTGTGTGCATATATCAATACATTTTTAGTCAGCCTATAAAACAGAACACTTGTTTGTGTTATATCTGTGCTTAGTATAATATACTGCAAACACTTGTTTGTCAATAGCAAATGTAACTATAATATAATGCAGGAAATATGTTAGCGTAACAATTATGCAACACTATGTTGTGTCTGTATATGCAGTATAATACTATGCGTGTTAGTTGGCAATGTCAGAAAATGGATAGTGCATAAAATATGACGTGTAATAAGCGTAATAATTGGTTATATTGTATAGGATGGATTGTGTGAGTGCGTGTTGGGTTGTTGTAATATTGCACAATAGTAACGAATAAGATAGAATGAAGAGGGATATATGGGGTTGAAATGGGATTAAGTGGATTGATAAAATAGCAGATTTGTGTATATTTATGTTAGGTATTGTCAAGTATACTTATCATAAGTGTTTAGGTGGATGTGATGGATTGATCAATAGAAATATGGAAGATGTAGGATTGTATTTTAAACATGTCATAATTATGTCGTGTTTAGATGCAGTTTAATGTAAAGTATACTTTACTATGACTGTCGTAGTAATATATGATAGTGTCAAGTAAAAGTACTTGACATGATTGTTAGATGGAGTTGATTTGGCATGATATTAGTAATGATTACTATTATTTGATTATTTATTTAGTTTTATATTGTTTTGTGTTAATAGTAATGATTATTGTTATTATTATTTTTGTCAAGTAATTTTACTTGACAGATTCGAACTTTTACTACGTCTATCGTAGTAATATAATTATGATATACTACTATACTATTACACTATAATTTATCATTTTCTATCTCATTTTTCATGCCCTGATTTGCCATTGAAACAACCTCCAGGATACCCAGAAAGCCCCTGTTTATGCGCCTTGAGGGGGTATATTTACATTTTAGAGCATGTCCATTTTTGCCAAAAACAGTGTATGTGTTCCACTCACTCCTCACATCCCAAATTCAACTCCGAAACCCCTAAAATCACCCAAAATACTTCGGTACTCGCTTCGAGCAAACATGCATAAACACTGGATTTTCTCACATTTCAACCACCTATTTTTTCTCCAATCATCCAATTATTCCATCCTAAATCCCAACAAATGCAGTATTTAAGCACCTTCAGCCGAACGAACACCGTTTTCGCCATATACTCACGAAATTATTTCTATTATATAAGAAACCTTCTCATCCATAAATCTAGTCAAAACTCTCATAAAGCCAGTAAAATCAATACTTCTCTCCCATTCCTAAAGCAAAACTTCTTCTATAAAATACCCTCTCACCGAAGTAACCAAAAAATAATTTAATTTTTTTCAAAACAGGGGTAACTTTCGAATCTGAAAAGTGTATATTACTATAGATGCAAAAAAAGCATCACCCTATCCTCATCGAGGAACCTGGACAAACTGACTTGTATATGGAAAATAAAACTACTCTCCATTAGAACCACCAACCAAATAACTCACCAGATACCCATATGTTGATTCTGTACAAGCTGTACTCCTTAAAACAGTCACCTACCATACTACAGATGATAAAAGTATCGTCTGAGATAATTAAATCTGAAATTTACTATTCTAACTATAGAAAAATTCAGTATTGGCATTAGCTCCGTAAGCAATATAAAAAATAACAAAATAAAAGTTTATAAAGTTTTTAGAATTACAAGGGTAACTTCCAAAGACAAAAAGTGTATATTACCTTAGACCCATTAAAAATGCGTCTACTGCATATCCCATCCATAACCTTATAATCACATCATCGTAACCTATTAACCAAATTTCAGAAAGAAAGGATGATTTATTATTAGTAATTTAAAATTAGTAACCACAGAAAATTTTGGAGAAATTGAATGTAATTTCTACCGCAACATGAATGATGATATCTTATTAACCAGAGAACAAGTTGGGACAGCACTTGGCTATGCTGATCCGTCTACAGCAATAACAAAAATTCATATTCGTCATAAGGACAGACTCGATTCGTTATCAGTAACTACCAAACTGGAAGGTACTGACGGGAAGTTGTATAGGACACATCTTTATTCCGAAAAAGGCATCATGGAAATCTGCCGGTGGAGTAATAAACCTAACGCCAACAAGTTCATGGACTGGGTGTGGGATATTGTGGAGAAGTATAGGAATGAGGAACCTAATCAGCAATCAATAGATTTTAATAAAGTTGCAGAAGCATTCTCATCCACACTAAAACCAGTGACAGAAGCAATGACCTCAATATCAGACAGACTATCTAAAATTGAAGAACAGCAAAGCCAACCCAAGCTGCCAAAGAAACGATATTCCAGATGGACTTCCAAAACGTTTGATAAGTTGAATTCCATATTGAAATACATAAACGCCAATAGCAGTGAGCAGCTTACTCTACCAAATATCATCCATATGATGATCCGGGAAACCGAGGATACCTATGACATAGAAGTCGCAGATTATGTAAGCATGTACGAATGTGAGTTTCAAGTGGACAAGCCATATCCTCTGACTGCTATAGAGCATTACAAAGAAGTAAGGGATATGTTCACATTTACACTGGACTCAAAATTGGAAGGGTTAGGTATCCAGGAAGAGAAGCCAATACATAAGAGAACTATTATTGACGAGCTGATTGAGAGGAGGAAATTAAATTTGGAAAATAAAATTCTCATGGATGAAAACTCAAATGTAAGCGTAACAATGTGAGGGCACTCCGAAAGGAGTGTAGAATTAGATACATATATATTGAATAATAAGGTAACTATTGAATTGTGTGCGCGAAATGTTCGATTTCTGTACTCTCGTGTCAAAACGTCTTAGATAGAGAGTACAAGAATTTGCACTTTCATGCACCATGGGAAAAATATTTTTATGAAAGGAACTATTAAAATATGCAATTGTACTTATCTGAGGAAGTAACATCTTCGTCAGAAATAACTCCTTATGGGGTAGCTGCCTATTGTGGATTAAGAATCATAATGAAAAAAGATTTAAGCGAGTATCATGTAAATATTGACCAGATGGCATTTTATCTCTCAGGCAGTAGTTCACCATCAAGAAAATTTGTAAAATCCATTAAGCATGGATTAGAAGAATTAATTGATCAGGATATTGTTAATGCCATATACCGTTCTGATAAGCGTTATATTTTAAACCTTGGAAAAATAACGGTAGATACTGAACAGGACAAGTTTACCATCATCAATCATGATGAGATAAAAAAAATATTAAACATCAATTCAAGAAATAAGTTTTTGATATTGAAATATTTTATTTTCCTTATCGGAACCCTGCACGGTAACATAACCGTATATTTAAATGTGGTTGATTCGAAAAATCGGGTGGTTGGGAATTTGCCTATGTCATTTATTTCGAATAAATCAGGAATATCCCAAAGGAGTATTATTGAATATAACAAATTATTGGAGCAGAATGGTCTTTTATATATAAATCGTTCAAATGATTTCATTTTAGATCAAAAAGAAAACAACCTTAAATCTTTGGCGAATGTGTATGGGCGATCAGAGGATAAATTATATATTGATGAATTTGCAACAAACGTCAAAAAATATAAGGGATCTTATAATTATGTAACTGGTAAAAAAGAGAAAAGCAATAATAACCGCAGTAAGGCTCAAAAATATAACGGGTTAGTCAATGGGCGCGAATATTCACATGAAGAAATACTTCAGATTTATCACTACGTAAAGTCCGAAAATAAGAAATATCAATCCCTATATGAAAAAGACGGACAAGATAGCCACATTGAAAAAATAAGAGATACGGATATTTTTAACAAATATCTATCAGAGGAGGAACTGAGTTGAAAAAGAAAGATGAAAAATTTTTGAAAGAATTTTATAAGGAATTTGATGACCTGTATAATCCTGATATTATTAAAATAGGAACCATTTTTAAGTCTCGAATATTACAGAAGCATTACGGTTTGGTAGCAATGAAACAAATATTATGTGTTATGAAGTGGTTTTTAGAAAGCTACCATGACGATTGCATATTAGAAATTTCTTATTTTCGTCAATCCTTACCGCGAGGCATTGTGATGAAAAACGGAAGTGTAATAGCTGATAAATTTTTCAAGAACTATAAACCCTGTGATTTTGAATAATAAATTCATAATAAAATAAAAAAGGAGAAAATAATAATCAATGACAAAAGCAATGAGAATTAACAACTCAACTAAAACTAATTCAAACTACAAGCCAAGACCTATACCAACCCGCGAGGAGTTTCACCGTAAGCCACACCCGGTACTCACAGAACAAGATTTCTATCCCGCTGATCATTGGGACAAGGATTCTTTACATATACAGTCACAGTTGCTTAGAACCAGAGAAAAGTCAACATATTAAAAAAATCATAAATATTGGAGGAAAAATAATGGGAAAGAATGGAACAGCATATTGCTTATTTGAAGAACAGGAAACAACGGTACAATATTCAAGAGTAAATAATTACGCTACGATTTGCACATCGGACAGCACACAGAAGACAAGGTTAAATAAATTAGTGGCTGAAAATCCGGGCCGTTGGGAAATTATCGCAAAAGACGAAGTGTTTACCACCTATCGCTGTAATCCTAAATCTTTGATTTCATTTAGAGGTAAGGCTGTAAAGAAGAATATGACTGATGAACAAAAACAGGCAGTTGGGGAACGTTTAAGAAATTCACGTACTAAATAATGTGTGGAATACCTATATGTTGAATCTACATACATACGCTACTGTACACAGAAAATTCTAACGGTAAAGATGATATAAGTATAGGGTAAAGAACATTGATGTAAAATTTATGTATTAATTAATAGAAATAACAATAGGTTTGGCGGCTTATTGATTATTGAGAAAGATAGAGACTAGTGAATCGTTTAAATTCAAACAAATATGTGCTATGAAAATTTAATATGAAATGGAGGAGAAAGATATAAGTAAATTATATAAAATAAAAGTGGTGGTTATACATTGGCTTTAGATAAACAGATTAACTTATACAGTGTTGACACCGGTCACTTTTATAGTAACTACGAATCCTATTTACACAATCAGAACAGGAAGTACCGACAGGAAAGAAATTATATTAAAAATAAATTTATAGAATTTGAAGATCTGTTATATTTACTGGGCTACAAGCAGATAGATTTAGATAAATTTAAATCTGGCGAAATAAATGAAATGGAAAATTATATTTCTGATACTGGGGAAGTATTAAGAGAATATCTTTATTGGAATCATTTAATGAGACACAAAGGATATAAAGCTAGGCAATCAAAGAAAAAATTATTAAAGGTTCTCGCCAATAAAGTAGGACAAAATATAATATCAAAAGGTAAAAAAAATGTAAGGGAAATAAAATCGGAGAATCTTAAAGAGAGTAATATAATTTCTTTATTTGAATCATCACTTACCCGTATGATTGGTTTGAAGCAAGATGAACTTACAGATGATTTGATGGTAGTGCAAATTTATTATTTTGATGTTTTCAAAGATATTTTTCATTTTGGATTTACATATAATGGGGAAAAATATAAATATTACACTTCTTCTGCGGGGCAGATCCGCAAGAAAAAGGCAGTATTCATTAAAGAATCTGTTTGGAACGAATATGAAGAAACTATTATGTGCGGACTTACGATAGATAAAATAAACGAAAAAGGCGGGAATAATGTAAATAAGCATTTGGCATATTTAGCCCTCTCTAATTCCGCAACAGATGAATGGAAGAAATTTAATATTGATAAGTGTATTGTAATTGATGATTTTGAAACGGATGTGTTTGGAACTTATGATTTCATTGATGATAAAGATTATTCGATTATCAGGAAGTCAGATTATGTTCCTATATCACATACGGATGGAGCAGGAATGGCATTACCATCTCTGCTAAATAAAAATGCAATGTTCCGTGCGCCATGGATAAAGGGTCTATTGGGAGTATTTGACTTCATTAAAATGATAGATGAAAATAATTACTCCCCAGTGATTAAAGATATTTACGGACAAGAACATGATGTTGTCGCTGAAAATATTCAGATAATTTTCACTAAAAGCCAATTTAAAATGTGGAAATATTATGAATCTTGGGATGACTATATAAATTGTTACAAAGATCACAAGTGCACTGCAGGTCTGTGTAATATTGAAGAAAACCGCATCAAGAAAGCGAAAATTAATTATCAGATGTTACAAACGCTCACTAATATTTCAGATGATGAAATTAAAATGATTGCAAGCGAGTCCGTTGATAAACTTAACAATCTTTGTTCATCCAAAGAGAACATGATGTCGGCTTTTGGTGTAACTCCATATAATACAAAGATGACTTATTTACAGCAGGCAATCAAAATATATCCTAACCTCCTGAATGATGAGTATTTAAAAATAGTCATAAGGGATATAAAGGATAGTCTAACAAAGGAATATAAATCTGGGAAACTAGAAATAAATGGTAGATATACTTTTATACTCCCAGATTATTATGCGGCGTGTGAATATTGGTTTGGTCAGATTAAGCAACCAAATGGATTACTCTCTGATGGTGAAGTTTTCTGCTGGTTATTCAAACATGAGGAGAAGTTAGATTGTTTGAGAAGTCCACATTTATACAAGGAACATGCCATTAGATATAATGTTGCAAATAAGGCATTCGAGGATAGAAATGAAAAAATACGAAAATGGTTTGTAACAAGTGGCGTTTATATAAGCTCACATGATTTAATTAGTAAGGTTCTCCAATGTGATTTTGACGGTGATAAATCGTTGGTTACAGGAGATCAGAATTTTATTCACATCGCAGAGCGTAATATGAACGGTATTGTTCCACTTTATTATAATATGAGAAAAGCGGAACCTCAGAAACTGAATAATGAAAATATTTATAACGGATTAAATGCAGCATTTGTAGGTGGTAATATTGGAGCTTATAGTAATGACATTTCAAAAATATGGAATAGTGATGTTTTTATAAATGGCTCTGATAAAGAAAAACAGGAAGCAATTAATATTGTAAAGATATTATGTATGGAGAATAATTTCTGTATTGACTATGCCAAAACACTGTACAAACCAATCAGACCAAAAGATAAAAATGATTTAATCAAAAAAATCTCCAACTTAAAAGTTCCAGCGTTCTTTACTTATGCAAAAGATAAAACGAAAGATCAGGTTGTGGCCATGAATAGTAGTTTAGTGAATAAGCTTGATGATATCATACCAAATATAAGACTTAATTTCAGAAAAGCAAATATAGGTAAAATTGACTACAGATTACTTATGAAACATCCTGAAATTCAAATTAATATGACTGTTATTGATAAATACGACGAGTTAAACCAGAAATATCACTTTAAAGTAAATATGCAAGATGATATGAAAAATAATATAAATTATATAGCAAAAGATATACGTGAGCAGTTGTCTTATTTTGGATATTCTGAATCAGAAGTATGCGATATGTTGGTTAAATATTTGTATGATAAAAAGAAAAGTAAGTTCAAGGAATCCTTATGGTTCTGTTACGGAAAATATATTGTTGAAAATCTTAATAAGAATATCAGACCAAGGGATACAAGAATTATTAAGTGTGTTGATTGTGGAGATTGGATTGAAGTAGATGTTTTAAACACTAAAGCTCGCAGGTGTGAATCGTGTCAGTATGAAGAAAATAAACGCAAAAAGAGAGAGTATTGGAGAAAAAGTAAAAACTAGAACCAGCCTCCATATCCACAAACGCCCATGAAATGTGGGCGTATAAAAAATATCTAAGATCTCAAAAATAGGAAATATGCCCATGTAATGTGGGCGTTAACTTTAATTTTCATTTAGCGTCTACTATGGAGGACATAGTGGACTGTTCAACATATAGCATATAAAGGAGAAAAATTAAATGTTATTATATAGCACAAAAAGAACAGAATTGTCACCAGTAATAATTACTAAATTTAGTACAGTTGGGAGGAATGCTTATTTTGACCATTACGAAAGAAATGATCATTAAACAGATAGCAAGGAGAGAAGGTAAGAAAGTGGCAACAGTTCGTAATTTATATAATGCGATGGAAAATATCATATTTGACCATTTATCTTCTACTACTCTCACTGAAAAAACAAATATAAAATTATTTGAAGGATTAAGCTTGGAATGTGGGTATGTTCCAGAAAAAGAGGTAATTCATCCTGATACCAAAGAAAAAACTATTGTTCCGGAAAAAATTTGGGGCAAGGCGAAATTGACCAGGAATTATAATCGTAAATTAAATAAAAATTTAAAAAGTAATAATACATAATTCAAGACATTCTCTAATCCTGTGGCTGGTGAACTCCTCTCCTTTTCTATTCGCCGGTCACAGGATTTTTCGTAATATGCAGATAGGCTGTATACTCGTGTATCCGAATTAGCGTTTAAGCGACATGTAATGTCGTCGGACACGGGGGGTTCACTCTTGGAGTGAATTTGCTCCATTAACTCAACTGGATAAGAGTACCTGCTTTGTAAACAGGAAGTTGTGTGTTCAAATCACACATGGAGCTTTTAATGATTTGTGGTGAATCATTTTCCCATGACGCTTGTGATATCAGGTATGCAAGAAAAGGCGAAAGCGGGGATTAATTCGGGAAGTCTGCACCCGTACCTGAGAGTGAATAACGAAAAAGAACGTAGTCAAAAATTAGATATTCGTCAGAATATCGGGCTTGGCATCTGAGACACAGATGTAGTCCACATAGGGGACTTAATATTCCTATGGACATATTAGGTGTTCAGCAGAAAGAACACATAGCTGCCAGCCAGCAGAAGCATTTAAAAAAATATTATTAAATGAAAGAGGGTTAAATATCACTTGTTAAAAATTACAAAAAATGAGTACAATCATCTTCTGTCAAAAGGTTTTAAAGTTCATGATGAACTACACCCTACATATACAAAAAACAAGACCTATTACATGACAGAATCGGAGAAAGCAAAAAAGACTCTTTACGAGCATAGAAAAAGCATTATAATTTCAAAATAACATATGAAAGGTGGTTGGAATACCATCACTAAAAAAAGAAAACGTGAAATCTCAATAATTCCAATTGGATATTCCGCACAAAAAGTTACCGGCAGTTGTAATATTATAAATTGGGATAATACAACAATAGCAGTTGAACTTGGCGGAATTCAAGAAGGACATACAATTCTTTCAAACTACAACATGAATAAGGAAATGTTATCGAAAATCAAGCCACAACAGCTTGATTATATTTTTGTTTGCCATAATCATTTTGATCACATTGGTTTAATACCCTCCGTATTCTCTAATGGTAAATGTAATGCTAAGATTATAGTCCCAACGGGCAGTAGACTTATATTGCAAGAAATGTGGATGGATAGTGTAAAGATAATGAAGAAAGATTGTGAGTATTTAAGTAAGAAATTTAATAGGTGTTATAAACCATTTTATACCGAAGAAGAAATAAATGTTGCATTAAATCAAATTGTTGAATTTGAATCCGATGAGGTTTTCAAAATTACAGACGAATTATCATTCCGCTACACTCCTGCCGGTCATATCATGCTATCACAGCAGCTTGAGTTATTTATCAGTATTAATAATCATACTAGCAAAATTCTTATTACTAGTGATTTGGGCAATGCTATTACTGAAGATAATCGTATCTTCGTAGAAAATTTTAAATCCATATCTAAGTCAAATATCGTAATTGGTGAATCTACTTATGGATTAAAAAGCAAACGTAATACCAAAAAAGATTTAGAAAAAGATTTTTCAAAAATAAAATCCGTAATAGAACAATTTTGCATAGAGCGCAACAACAGGGTTTTAATTCCAACATTCAGTTTGGATAAAACTCCTATTATGATCTGGATTTTATATGAAATGTTTAAAGATAAAGATTTTAATATTCCTATCATTGTAGATAGCCCATTAGCTATTCGTTTATTAAAACACTACTCTTCTATTCTACAGGGAGACAAAAAGAAAAAATTCGATGATATGATGAACTGGAAAAATTTAAGATTAATAACTGAATATGAAGAAAGTGCTGCTTGTATAGAAGATAAAAGTCCAAAAGTAATTATATCATCTGGTGGTATGTTACAAAGTGGTAGATCCGTTCAGTGGGCGCAAAATGTAATACCATGTGAAAATGACTGTATATTATTTTGCGGGTATTGCGGAGTTGACACTCTTGGGTGGAGAATTAAACATGCTAAATCACAGAAAACAATCAAAATTAATAATAAGGTTGTAAAAAACAGATGCCAAATTGTTGAGTTATTTTCTTTCTCGTCCCACATGCAGCACAATGAATTGCTTAACTACTATAAGAATATTCAAGCCGATAAAATTTACTTATTGCATGGAGATAAAGAAAGTCGTATTGAATTAAAAGAAGAATTAGAAAAAGAACTAAGAAATATGTGTAAAAGTACAAAGGTATGTGTAGTTAACAAATCTACAGTTATCAGATTGTAAATATTTAGAAAACGAGGATTTCTTATATGGAAATTAAAGAATTGTTCAATTATTGTTTGGAAGATAAATATAACATTGAAGATCTTGAAGGACGAAGACTATATATAAATTACAATATTGATTCAAATATAGTTGATGATATTGTATATCATATTATGCGTTACAATCGCGAAGATAAAGGAATAGAAGTATCCAATCGTAAGCCTATTATCTTATACATAAATAGTAATGGTGGTTCTGTACCAGATGGATATGCTGTAATTGACGCTATTATAAATAGTAAAACTCCTGTTTTTACTGTAAACCAAGGATATTGTTATTCTATGGGATTTCTTATATTTTTAGCCGGACATAAAAGATACTCAATGCCAAGTGCTACATTTTTGATGCATGACGGAGATACCGCAACTTGGGACTCTACCGCAAAAGCAAAAGACCGAATGGATTTTGAAACGAACCAGGTTGAAGTATATACAAAGAGCTATATTTTATCAAGAACAAAAATTGACGATAAATTATATGAAGAAAAATATCGGGTTGAGTGGTACTTCTACCCTGAAGAAGCAAAGAAATATGGTGTTGCTGATTATATTGTCGGTGTTGATTGCGATATTAATGAAGTAGTTTAAAGGAGATAATTAATGATTAAAAATTATATATGTGAGACATGTGATAAAGTGGCGGTATGTAAAGTTAATGACATATTAGCTAAATTTCATGAAGAAGCAAAAAAAGATTTAGGAGTTAATATCACTATTGATTCATGTGAACATAATTGTTCTATAGAAGTAAATGATGAGTAAGGGTGGTGTGACCTATTTCAGAATATTTTAAAACCACAGAAGAAACAAATGAAGCATATAGATTAAGATTATATAGGAATCAATCTAGTTATAGATTAACAAATAAACAGATTGGTGCGTTGTGTAATAAAGTATTTGGTGTGAATTATGATGAGTCCGCTCATAGAAAATATGTTAAACCCTATCTTGATGGATATGATGACGCAAAAAAGGAGTTAGGAAGTGCGGATTTCCAACTTACAGAATTAATTAAAAAAAATGAGCAAGTTGAAGAAAAAATTCGTAAAGAACGATATAAACTTCAAGCAACAAAATTGGAACGAGACAGACAGGAGCGACATGCTAGTAGATTTGAATTGTTGTATGAAAATATCAAAGATGCTATAAAGAGTTTGCCAATGCCTCAAATTCATGCATATAATTGGGAAAAATATTCTGAAGACGAATACATTGTTTGCATTGCTGACGTTCATTTTGGGGCAAAATTTAAATCTATACACAATGAATACTCTATTGAGATAGTAAAAGAAAGATTTAGTCAATTACTTACTGAACTGATTGCATTAATAGAAGAACGACATATTAAAAAATTAACAGTTCTTGGACTTGGCGATGATATTCAAGGGATTATTCATTTAACTGATTTGATGATTAATCAGATTCCGGTAGTTAATGCCATCGTAGAGTATCCAAGAGTTATTGCAACATTCTTAAAAGAACTATCCGCTTATTGTGAAGTAGAATACTATTCTGTTATGAGTTCAAACCATACACAAAATAGACCTCTTGGAACGAAAGCTAGTGAACTTTCTGCCGAAGATGTTGAGAAAATTATAGTAAATTATATTTACGATTTGTTGGAAGGGAATCCTCGTATTATAGTACATAAAGAATTTGAGGACATGCCAGTCACATTTGAAATCAAAGGGTTTAAAATTATTGCACAACATGGACATAGGTTAAAAAATGCAAATGATAGTGTATTGAAAGATTTAAATGATTTTTACAAAGTATTTTATGATTATGCCATATTAGGACACTTACATGCCGGAAAGGAATCTACGGTTAGTGCTTCTGCTAAAAATAACAACGAAGTAATTGTTGCTGATGGATTTGAAGGTAGTTGTCCTTACTCAGATACATTATTAAAGAATTGTAAAGGTGCAGTTAAAATACTGAAACTTACAGATAAAGGATATACGGGACATGAAAAAATAATATTTTAAATACAATCACGACTGCCACGATTGGGTGGTTTTTATTTTGGTAAATTCCTGTACTAAATACGTGGTATATGGTGGTGAATACGTGTGAATTAATATATCCACCCATACAGATGAGTGATTACAGGTAGCTCATCTGAAATATTAATAGAAGGAGCGATTAAATGTGTATGATCAAGTGATAAAAAATCTACCTTTAACTGCGGACGAGATAGAGATTTTAAAGACTGCTCTTGAAAGACGTCAAGAAACGTGTATTGGGATTGCCGAAGAGTTTACAGTTGAGGGAATATTAGAAAAACTAGATAAGTTTGACATATAAGAAGTGAAAATATATCACTTCTTTTTGTAATGAAAGGAAGTGAAAATATTGGAAAGATTAAAATCAATTACCGATGAAGATTTCGCATTGTGTTCTAAATTTAATAGAGATATGTTTGAAGATTTTCTTTCAAACTCAACTGAACTGGCAGATAAGTCTTTGATTGCTTATCGTTCAAACCTAAGAATATGGTTGGTTTGGGTAAGAGACAACCTAAATGATAAAAAACAAATTGATGTTAAACCAAGAGAGTATTTAAGATTTCAAAATTGGCTATTAAACAAAGGACACTCATCTTCTGATATTGGGAATAAGAGATCAGCTATAAGTACTTTCAATAATTATATTGTTACATACTACGCTGAAGAATACCCTATGTTCCATAATTTCATCAATAAAAGCATTAAGAAACCAGAAAAGTCATTTGTAAACGATAAAAATCCACCCACTAGGGCTGAAATGGATATGCTAGTTCAAAAGTTGGAAGAGTCAAATGTGAAAAAAAAGAAACAATTAATTGCTTATTTAAAATTCACTTTTGAGACTGGATGTCGTAGAGCTGAAACCAGACAAATACTGAAGAATATTATTGAGACACCTCTTACAGTTAAGTCAATTAAAACTAAAGACGAAAACGGTAATTTCGTTGAAAAAGAAGCTAAATATTATCTCACTCCTAAAATACGTTGTAAAGGTAAAGGGAAAACAGGAAAAATTCGTCAATTAAAATTTTCTAATTATTCCATGAATGCTTTTAAAGAGTGGGTATCTGAACGAGACGATGATTGTCCTTATATGTTTGTGACAAAATCAAAAAAACAGGTCAGACAAGTATCAGAAAGCACTTTTAATGGTTGGAGTGTGAAAATTTTAACACCTATGCTTGGTCGTCGTTTTCATCCACATTGTCTCCGCGAAGCACAAGCGACTGTAAGTGTCGTGGAAGATGGTAAGAATATTGAGGCTGTACGTGCCTTATTAGGACATGAGTCATCTGAGACAACCAAAATTTATGTATGTGGCATTGATTCGGAATCGGAAAGTGATGAATTATTTGTGGAGTAATTATACAACCAAAGCACTCTTTTATTGGGTGAGAAAACAATATATTTAAATCCACTCTTCTATCTCGAAGGGTGTTTTTTAGTTCAAATAAATAATGAAAGGTTGTGAAGTTAATTTTGGCGACAAAACAAAAAAAAGAAACGCCTAAAAAAAAATGTCTCGCTTGTCCGTCAGAAAATGCGGAACAATCAATAAGAAATTTTTACATAAGTAAAAACCCAATGCATCAAGACGGGTTCCTTCCTTGGTGTAAAGAATGTGTTAAAAGGAATAGTTTAAATAGCAATGGAGAAATTGATGAGACAAAATTAAAGAATGTTTTGCAGCAAGTCAACAAACCATATTATAAAGATATTCTTCAATCTTCTATAAATCAATTTAAGAAAGAGCACAGTTTTGTTTTAGAAGAAGAAATAAAAACATTTGGTGAAAAGATAATAGGGCTATATTTTAAAAATATTCAAACTCTACGTCAAGCTACTGCCAAATCATATGAAGATAGCGTAAAAGAAGGATTTATTAACAATCCAGAACTAAGAAGAAAAGAATTTAATGTTGATATGAATATATCTGATAAAGCGGATACTGTTGAAGATAATAAGCATACTTTAAATATTGGCGATTTTGAGGTAACAGATGAAATTAAAAATCTGTTTGGGGAAGGTTATTCTACAAACATGTATAAAAAAATGCATGATAAGTATGAGAAATTAAAAATAAATTATAGTCTCCAAACAAATTTACACCAAGAATCTCTTGCTACATATGTAAGGTTTAAAGTAAAAGAAGAAGAAGCTACAGCAAAGGGAAATGTTGAGGAAGCTAAAAAATGGTATGATGCAGCAATCAATGCGGCTGATAAAGCCAGATTAACACCAAAACAATTAACAAAAGCTGATTTACAGGGTGGAATTACCAGTATCAGTGAAATTTCAAGAGCTGTTGAGCAGGCTGTTGATATTATAGAAATACTCCCACGTTTTAAATTTGCTCCAAATGACATGGCTGATTTTATTATATGGTGTTATATAAATTATGAAAGAGATTTACACAACTTACCACAAATAAATTACGAAGATGTTTACAAGTTTTATGATAAGAAGAAACAGGAATACTTATCTCAATATGGGGATCCTTATGGAATTTTCACTGATGAGCCAGATTTAGAAAAGATGCGTCCAAAAGTAAAGCAATTTATCACATTACCAGATGATTATGATGTGCCGGATGGTGAGGATAATGAATAAAGAGAGAATACTTGAACTACAGGACGATTCTATTTTTGGTAAAAATTTATATAATTATTACGAATTTATTTCATGGGCGCGGTTTTATCCTGATTTGTTTTTAGATTTATTAAAGCCAGAGACCGGTGGTATTAATTTGCATTTAGACCAGCGTATATTTCTTCGTTCAGATATAAGATTTATGAGTATGTATGGAACTTTTACCCGTGGATATGGAAAAACATTCGATGAAGTACTTGATATGTTCGTTGTTGCTATGCTTTTCCCGGATATTGAACTAGCACTTACTGCTCAAACAAAAGAAAATGCAGCTGAGTTATTAAAAGATAAAACAAATGAAATATTAAAATACTATCCTCTGATTCAAAATGAATTACTTGAAAAACCAAGGTTTTCTAAAAATGACGCAGAAGTTAAATTTAAAAGTGGTGCTCGCATTGATATTTTAGCAAATGCTCAATCTTCAAAAGGACAAAGAAGAAAAAGAATTAAAATAGAAGAATCCGCATTGTTAAATAATGAAATATATCAAGATTCGTTAAAGCCAATTGTTGAAGTTCCAAGATATACAATTGGTAAATTAGCCATACCAGATCCACAAGAATTAAATCAACAAATACATTTTTTTACAACATCTGGATTTAGAGGATCAGATGAGTTCCAAAGAAGTATTACTATGGTTAAAAATATGGTTAATTTAAAAGGAGAAATAGTACTTGGTTCTAACTGGATGCTTCCATGCTGGTATGGTAGAGGATCTAATAAAAGTCAGATATTACAAAAGAAAAAAGAAATGTCTCCTATTTCTTTTGCTCGAAATTATGAATCAAAATGGGTCGGTAGTTCCGATTCAGCATTGGTAGATATAAATAAACTAATGAATTGTCGTTCACTAACCGTTCCAATGATAAATATGAATCATTACGATGAAGAATTTTACATTGGTGTAGACGTTGCAAGATCTCAAAATACCAACAATAATCAATCATCTGCTGCAGTAGGACAAGTAATAAGACATAAAGATACTAACAGGATAACATCTATAGAAGTCCCAAATATAACAACCATCTCAAATGTTTTAAATTTTTCTACGCAAGCAAGTATTGTTAAAAAAATAAAAAGAGACTTTTGTGCCAAAATGGTAGTTGCTGATGGTAATGGACTTGGTGCGGGGTTGATTGATGAATTACTTAAAGAAAGCTATGATCCAATTACAAAAGAATATTTAGGATGTTGGAATACAATAAATACTACGAATGAACCAGAGGTTAGTGATGCCGAATCCTGTTTGTTTGATCTAAAAGCACAATCTTGTCAAAGTAAAATTATAACTGATTTTATTGATGTTGTTGATGGTGGTAAATTAAGATTATTAATAAAGAAGCAAGACAGTGAATTTTCTTTAAAAGATAGAGAAAATCCAATAGAAAAAATGCTTCCATTTATTCAAACTAATAACCTATTTGATGAAATTGCGAACTTAAAATTAAAAGATACCAACGGGCTTTCTATTGAAAAGGTTGTTAAAAAAATGGATAAAGATAGATTTTCAGCATTAGCATATCTAATATATTACATTATTGAATTTCAATCTAATGTCAGAAAAAATAATTTCAACGCTCAATCTTATGCACAAGCATTATCAAAATTGAACCGTAAGCCGAAACTATATTAAGGAGGTGAAATACAGACATTGAGTTATAATCGAAATAAGAATAGATATAAAAATAAAAAAAGCAAGGATTTTTGTACAAAAACTATCTATTCAAAGGGGCAATATAATGAAGACGAAAAATCATTAAATGATTCTATAGACAACAATAAACCGGTAAACTGGTCGTCCTTCCAGCGGCTTATGATGCATGATTTATGTATGAATAATACTATAGATACGTTTTACTGTGGACATCATTCTTTAGAATCTATCAACGCAGCATTGGAACATCCAACTACTGGATATAGAATCTTATTAGACACAAGTGATTATTTGATGCGTATTTCACCTCATTACAATAAAGTGAATACATATTTTAGCAATATGGCTGTACTGAATTGGGGTCTTGATATTTATGATGTCAAAGAAGATTATAGTCCTGATAAACTAAAAAAGGCGTATTATAGTTTGTCGTCTCAGTTGGAAAAAATGTCTTTGAAGCATGAATTTGCAAGGATTATGAAAACGCTACCGTACATGGATGTTTATTGCGGTGTAATAATGGAAAATACTACAGACTTTTTTATTCAGCAGTTAGATTATCGTATTTGTAAAATATCACAAATACAAGATGGTGTTTATAATTTTAAAATAAATCTTTCAGGTATTAATCCGATAAATATCAATGCCTATCCTATATATATACAACAGGCTTACTTACAGTTTCAACAAGGAGAAATTGATAGATGGTATTCTCCACCGGCAGATAAGCAGATATGTTTAAAACTAAATAGCCATCTTATTTATCCTTTCCCAATGCTGATAGCAATTGTGAGGGATATTTTTGATTTAGACACTTATAAAAAGTTGAAACTACAGTCTGCCAGAACTGATAATTATAAAGCAATAATTATTAAAGTTCCAATAGATGAAGCTACTATTGATAAACCATTATTAACTCCTGATACATTGGGTATATTTGCCGAAATGAATAAAGAAAGTATGTCTGATGATATTGGACTCATACACACTCTTGGTTCTGAAGGTAAAGCTGTTTCATTTAAAGATTCTGCGAATAGTAGAAATAATGTAGCCGATGCCACTGATGATATTTATAATTCGTCCGGAGTTCCTAAAGAAGCCTTTAATGGTTCTGCTAGTGGTACTTCCATGACATATTCGTTGGAAAATGATTCAGGTATTATATATGGAATATACCGACAGTTTGAGAGATGGATTAACAGATATATTAAAATCAACAAATATAATAAACCATTATTCAAATTTCTTTTTTATATTTTAGATATGACCATATACAACAAAGATAAGGTCATTAATAAATATCAAAATGCATGTCAGTATGGTGCTCCTGTAAAAGATAAATTTATGGCTGCTTTAGATATGACCCCTTCTCGAATTGAGGGGGCTTTAGTTTTGGAAAAAGATGTTTTTCAATGGGATAAAAGATGGATACCACTTAAATCTTCTCACACACAAAATTCTGCCGATGTTGGAAGACCAACTAGCGAATCACAAGGGGAAATACTAAGTGATTCAGGGGAACAGACGCAGAATAATGATAGTAATTCTAAACGGTGAAAGGAGGTTTAAAATGGCAAAGCAATCAAGATATAAATTCCCAATCATGTTTCAAAAACTAGACGATTTGGATATAAACGATGATAGGTTTACAAGAGTGAAAATATGGATGATGCATCTTGGAGAAAATTTCAATGGTTCTATTATAGATAAAGAAGTTGTTGATGATGCACTACCAACACTTGGTTATATACCTATTGTTGGATTTATCGAAAAAAATAAAAGTGGCGAAGAAGATTTTAGTGATCACAGATATATTCTAACAAGAAAAGATGGTGAAATTACAAGAACTTACATTGGACATCCTTACGGCTGTGTGTTGAGCAGTGGGGACAACGATGCTCGTTATGAGGAAAGACTGTGTGATGACGGCATAACAAGAACATTTTTAGTTGTAAATGGACTCATATGGAATCAATTTGAAGATGGTGCTGAAATCATGAACAGGGATCTTATAAAAAGTCACAGTATGGAACTATTTGATAAGGATGGATATATTGATGGCTATGAAGATGAAGATTCGTTGTTTCATTTTACAAAAATAACTTTTCAAGCTGCTTGTATTTTAGGTGAAGATCAAGAACCTGGAATGCAAAATTCTACTATTGAAGTTCAATTTACAATGAATGATTTTGTTAAAAACATTCAAAGTGAATTGTCTAATAAATTAACTGCTTTTACAGATTACATTAAAAAGCAAAATAATCAAAAAGAATTAAAAGAAGGAGGTCAGCCAATGGCAAACCCAAGTGACACAAAAAAAGATTTTTCATTAACTGTTATGGAACAGTTTTCTGAAATAAGCAATATCGTATCTTCTTATGAGAAAACTAAGAATTATTGGGGAGATGAAGTTCAGCGATATTACGCTGTTGATGTTCAGGGAGATGAAGTAATAGTTACAGACCGAGGTGACAATTACAATTACTATGGATTTAAGTTTTCAGTTAATGAGGATAAGTCTGTAATTGATTTTGCTACCAGATGTCGTAAGAAAACTCAATATGTTGATTATGTAGATGGCGCTTTATATGAAGGTGCTTTTTCTTTTGCAAAACATATTGAAGAATTTGAACAAACTGTAACCGAAAAAATAGATACTTTGGATTCTGAAAAGTCGGGATTGGAAACTAATTATTCTGTTGTAAAAACAGAATTAGACAAGATTAAACCAGAGTATGAAAATTTTGTAAAGAAAGAAAAAGAAAATGAAGAAAAGGAATTAAGCAAAAGAAAAGACGAGTTGTTCACAAAATTTGATGAACATTTATCGGACAATACTGAGTATTTAAAAATCAAAAAAAATAAAGATGAATTAAATTTGGAAGATATTGAAGGACAGTGTGCTTTATTGTTTACGAAAAAAAGTCTCAGTGCTAATTTTTCAAAGAAAGCAAAAGATTCATCCTTTGCTGCTGATGTTATAGATCCTATAGATGATGATGGATTTATTGAAACTAAATACGGTTATATTCCGGTTAACAAATAATTAAGGAGGATTTTAAAATGGGAAAAACAACTGGTGTAATTAATTCTACAAATATGGTTAGCACTTATCGTGGTGGTGGAAGATCCTATGATGTTGTTGCAGATGTAGAAATTGAAAATGCAATGATTGGTTATTTAGATGGTTTGGTGGACGGTGAAGACGCTGTCTATAATTTTAAACCTGGAGTTGCGGCTGGCAAGAAATTAGTAATTGTTGATCAGCCTGCATGGGATTATGACGAATGTCGTAGAACCAACCAAAGGAAAGATAAGTTTAAAATTGATGTGGGGACAAAATTTAGAGTGCGTAAGCTATATATGGGTGACGAGTTTGAAATTAACCCGGCGGCTGTAACCGAAGATAGTGTTGGTGACTTAAAAGTTGATGCTTTTTTAACAGTTGATACATCCGGTAAGTTAATCGCAAAAGCATCAACAACTGCGAGTGCCCAATTTGAAGCAACAGTATCATATAAGAAAATTCAGGGTGGAACTTTAGTAACAAACGCTCATACATATGGCTACTCAATTGAGCTTTACAAAGTCGAAGTTACCACTTTGGCGTAATTATAAAATAAACAAGGAGGATACATAACATGTCTAGAACAAATTTTTCTAAAGAAATTACTAAAATTTATGACTTAACTCTTGATTTAGCTAGGGGCGATTTTTCCTTACATGTGGATTCGGAAAAAGTTGGTCGTACTGATTTGGAGAATTATCTGAGAGATAAAATTAACAAGGATATATTAAAAGGGGCAACCTTTTATCAAGCAATACGTAGAAACAATATTGTTTTATATGAAATCATGGAAGAAATCGTTAATGTTACGATTGGAGAGGATGTATTAAATTCTCCATTTATTGACTCTTTTGTTGAAGTAAAAAATAGAGTTTTAGGTGACAAATCTGCATTCTATTCTGAAGGTGGACTGTTGTCTGTAGCTAGCTTTGCTGGCAATCACTGGGATACAAACAGACAGGCTTTAGATATCGGTGAGGAAATTACTTTGCCGAAGGAGTGGATTTACATTCATTGTTATGAGGATCTTGAAAGATTCTTGTTGGGTATTGGTACTCTTGAAAAAATATTGGACAAGATTTATAAGTCTATTAACAAACATATCAAAGATAGAATACACATTCAATTTGAAAACATTGCAGATGCCGTTCCGTCAGAATTTAGTCGCCAAGGAAATAGCGAAGAAGCACTTGGAGATTTGGTTGATGTCATTCAAGCTGCTGGTGGTTATGGCGAGATGACAGTTGCAGGAACACCAGGATCTCTTAGAAAATTAACTAATATTATACCGGATAAAACATTTGCAAATTCTCAAAAAGAAGCAAAAGCCAAGACTGGTTCTATTGGTGATTGGGAGGGTAATTCCTTATTAGTTGTTCCTCAAGCTTTGAAGTCTGGTACATATAATCCTGCTCTATCTAACAATAAGGTTTTCATTTTTGGAAGTGACGTAAAGCCAATCAAATTGGAGTTTGAGGGAGATACGCGTTCTGAGTTGGATACTACAGGCAAAAAGAATAATGACATGTCCGTTGACGTTCAGGTTCAGACTAAAATGGGCATGGGTCTTATTTTACCGCAATATTTTGGGGTGTTTGAAATTGCGCAATAAAAAAATTAGTAAAGGTGGTTTATAAATGGCAAACACAAAAAGTAAAACCACTACCAATGTTGGAGATGTTGTCTCAAATAATACCGAGACAACATCTTCTGTTGCTGTAAGTGGAAAATCAACAACCAAGGCAAAAAGAGTAATACCATTACAAAACGATGATGAACTTGTTGTTACTTCTGTTATACCACATGTGTCATATAAAGATAGTAAAAATAATGATTTTTATACGTGGGAAGATATAGGTCATGAAGAAAAAATGTCATATTCAGCCATTAAAGATATGTGGCGAAACTCAAAGTCTTATTTCAAAAACATGTGGTTAAAGCTACATGACGATAGAATTATTAAAGAATTTGGATTAGTAAAAACATATGAAAGTTATGATTTTCTAATGGATGCAAAGTCTTATACAAAAGCTAATAATAATGAGATAGAGTCCAAAATACAATCAATTCCTAAAGGACTTAGGGAAACATTGATTAAGAAACTTAAAAATTTAATCATAAACGGCGATGTTTCAGATGCACAAGTAATCAGAAATTTAGAGAAGCTTTTAAATGTAGATTTGCTCATTTTGATTGATTAGAATGGAGGTGTCAAAATGTCAACTCCATATGAATCTATATATGAAAGCGTATTGCCTAAGTTTAAAGATTTTGATATCCCGGTAATGTCCGTCAAAGAAGTAAAAGAATTGCTCCATGATTATTTGCGTCCAGCAATTGTATCATTTCATGTTTGTAAAACAAATTTAAGGGACAGAGATGATGATTATGAGGAGTTTAATAATGATCTTGATGATGATGAAATAGAAATCTTAAGTAATTATATGGTGTTGTCATTTTTAGATGCTAATTATATTAAAGTTCCTACTATTTTAAAAGCAAATTTAAGTTCTTCTGATTTTAATGCATTTTCCCCCGCTAATTTTTTAGATAAACTAATGAATATGCACAAAACTTATTTAGCAGAGAATGAAACATTGCTTGTAAGGTATGCGTGGAAGAATAAAACAAAAAAAACTATTTAGTGGGGTGATTAATATTGAAGGATTGAACAGATTTAAACGTAGAATGGAACTTACAAGTGGAAAATCATTGCGTGAAGAAAATATAAAAAATGCAAAAATGTTAATAAATTGTACTTTTGAAGATGATCCTTCGCATAATCCGTATATGGTATTTTATAATACCAAAGACAAAATATCCCCAAGATTATATGATGGGAAATACAATGCTTCTTATGGTGTTGTCACCAAATTTCAAACAGAAATAACAGATCCGTTAAAATTGGGAGAGATTATATATGATGAAAAATATGATGATTATTGGCTGTGTATTGAGTCATATATTCGTGGAGAGATAAATTATGAGGGTAAATTAGGAAAATGTAATAAAATGTTAAGATGGCAGGATGAAAAATGTGTTATACATGAGATTCCGATGATTTCCAGGAATGCTACTCAATATAATAATGGTGAAAATAAGGATAAGGTAATGACTATTGGAGCCGATCAAATCATGACTTATACAGAATTAAATGAAAATACTAAAATACTAAATCATGATAAAAAATTTTTCATAGATAATGATGACGAAACTCCAACTGCATATAAATTAACAAAAATTGATACGGTCAATTATTCTTATATGGGCAAAGGTTATATGTCATTGATGTTTACTGAAACACAACATACGGCAACTGATAAAGATCTTAAAAATGGTATACCAGACTACATAGACCCCACTACTCTCCCACTACCATCAGTACCGGATGCGAATGAAAGTAGTATTTTATCTGAGATTCAGTACAAGTCTTCTACTTTGAAAATTGGGAAACCAAGAGAATTTATAGCTAAATTTTCTGATGACAATGACAACATTTTAGATGATTTAATACCAAAATGGACATTCGTTTGTGGGTTTGATCAAGAATTACTTACTTATGATATTTATGATAATGTAATTAAATTGAATGTTTTAGATAATTCTCTGATCGGTGAAAGTTTTATATTACGTTTGGATTCAGAAAACGGCTTAGTAACCCAATCTGAAATTAGAATTAATATAGACAGCTATTATTAATGGGGGGGGGGTGGTATGTATAGCTAATAGTTCAATAATAACGATTATTAAAGATAGAATAATGTCTGCACTAACAAATGATGAAGATATATTTCATGCCATAAATAGCCCCAACATAAAAGATTTTGATTTATCGGATCAACTTATTAATACACATATATTCCCATATCATCAGAACCCTAATACTATTAAAGATAGCATTACTTTTATTACAATTCAAGTTCAAATACCAAGATCACATGATAGAAATAAAACTTTTGTTAAGCCTATCTTAGAAATTTGGATAATATCTCATGAAAAAAATATGAAGATAAACAATATCCCAAAGATAACTGTTAATCGAAACGACTATCTATCTCAGTTAATTGACAATAAATTAAATGGTAAAAATGATTATGGTCTTGGGGAATTAAAATTAGAGACTAATGTCGAGGGGGCATTTTCTTCAGAACATTTATATCGTAAAATGATATTTGAAACAGTTGATTTAAATGCTTCAAAATGCAATGATTGGAATGATGTTAATTGAACAAAATAGATGAATTGAGATTATATCGTGGGAATGGTCATTCTATAACTGATAAAATTATAGTAAGACATCCGACAGTTGGGGATATATGTGATCATGGAGAACAGAGATATTATAGTATGGTTCATCAATTGTGTTATGTTGGTGCGGATTTAAAATGGCAGCTGGACGAAAATGGTATTGATTATACAAAGATTTCAGATTATGATTTATTTTGTCAATATATAAGTCGTTTATACAAAAAAGAAGACACGGAAATCCTGCTTGGCGAATTGGATTTGTCTAAATTTGAACTTATGATTAATTTAAATATTGATGAAGTTGTATTACATGATTCTGAAAACGACATTACTATAAACAGATATATATACAATGAATTAATTGGCTGTATCCGGAAAATGCATGGTATAGAAAGAAACAATGAAATGCCAGGGAATGAATCAACTAGAGAAATTTTAATAATTGATGCAAAAGAAGAATATGAAATGAACAAAAATAAGCCCTATAAATCTTCTCTTCTACACTATGTGTCAGCATTGGTAAATAGCGACGGTTTCAAGAAAGATAACGAAACCGTTTTTTTAATGCCAATATATACTTTTATGGATAGTGTTAAAAGGATCGCTAAAATAAGCAGTTCAAAGTTTTTAATACAGAGTGGATATTCTGGGTTTGGAATAGATTTAAAAGATATAGACAAAAAAGAAATTGATTGGATGGGAGAACTTTAAAGTTCTCCTTTTTATTTTAAAGGAGGAAATAAACATGGGAATAAACTTAGATGAACTAATTTTGGATAGAGTTAGACATATGACTTTTAGTGATCTTTTGGATGGTTCAATAATTGGGAGATTAACTTCTCTTGAAGATCCGTCTTTAAATACGGCATCGGAAGGAGAAGACGTTACAGACGCAATTGGCTCTGTAATCACTACTTTATATCGCGCAAAAACTGCCGAATTTTCAGCAAATAATTCACTATTTAGTTTGGATCTGGCCGCTATGCAATACGGGACAACTAAACAAGTAGCAGATTCAGTAAATAAAATAATTATGCCAGCAGGTGAAACTTTGACGGTCGATAGTAACGGGAAGATTACCTTATCACATAAGCCAGTGGGTGATTTAAAATATATCTATAAACTTGAGAGTGGTAGCCTTTCTAAAAAAATCAATGTTGGGGTAGCTGTAAGTAATGAAGAATTTTCAATTAATGATAAAGTTATTACTGTACCAACCGGAATGACTGGGTACTTTTATGTCGAATATGAATATGAAACTGAGTCTGGCGTAAAAGTCTCTAATAACACAAACAACTTCCCAACGTCAGTAGGCGTTAGAATCTTTGTTATTTTTAGGGATAAATGTAATGATGCTATTAAATATGCAGGTGTTATAGTTGCTAAGAAAGGTAAGTTAGACCCATCTTCGGTAGAACATGCTTTAACTAGTACAGGGAAACACCCATTTACAGTAAAATTCACGAAAGACTTCTGTGATGAAAATGCGGATTTGTTCTCAGTACATGTAGCAGAATAAGAATGATTTTTAGGGAGATTATTAAGTCTCCCTGTATGAATGAGGTGTTTAAATGAACGAAATAAATCATTGGTGCGTAGTATGCGGGGTTGGTTATAATTCGTGTGATTCTTGTTTAAATGAAAAATCATTTACTCCTTGGAGATCTATTACTGATTCTATTAGTCACTATAAGATCTTCATGATCTTACAAGATTATAATAATAAGATTATATCTAAAATTGAAGCAAAAGCGAAGTTGACTTTAGTAGATATTTCTGGTTGGGAGAATTTTAAAGATGGTTCAAAGAGACTAATTGAAGAAATCTTAAATGAGGATATTATAAAAGAACATACTAACTCTACTACTTCAGTTACCAAGCAATCTAAGAAAAGAACAAAACAAACCCAAAATAGTGATGATAAATTAGCGTAATTAAATAAGGGAGGTAAATATACGTTAATCTAACATTGATTATGTATACTTTACTTCCCTTATTTTTTACGGTTTAGAAAGGAGAGATTATTATCGGATACATTGATAAAGAATACGCGACTAATCAGTATGAAGAAGTACGCTATTTAACGGATAGGCGTATTAGATATGAGTTTGTTAAAGAAATAGATGGGGTTACAACTTGGAAATATAAAAAGAGTCATAAATTATTTAATGCTTTATCAGAATTTTATGACGGTCTGTGTTAGTAAAAAATCAGATACAATCTTTACCCATTAATAATTCAGACAGTGGGTAAGGGTTGTATTTTGTTTGGAGGGTGTCTGTCTGAAGCACTCTCCTACCCCTTAACGAAGAAAGAAGGTATTTAATATTAAAAAATGTAGAATGGTATGTATAGATTCAGCAACTAAAAAAACTGGACTTGCTATATTTGATAATGGACAACTAACAGAAAATAAATTGTTGGATTATAGTTATGATAAAAATATGGATTCAAGATTTAAAAAAATGTCTAATGCTATTATAGATTATTTATGTAATTTAGACCCAGATATTATATATATAGAGGAAACTGTTGTTAATCGAAATGTTGCAGTTCAAAGATTTTTAACTAGACTACAGGGAGTGGTTTATGGTTATTGCATTATGAATGATTGTGAGTTTAATGTTATTCGACCCAGTGAATGGCGTAAGCTGGCTGGGTTAGATCAATCAAAAAATAAACGTGAAGAATTAAAGAAATCTGCAATTGAAATGGTTGCGAAAGAATTTAATATCAATGTAAGTGATGATGTAGCAGAGGCTATTTTAATTGGCAAAGCCGCAATTAATCGGTTTGGTAATTAGTATGTATTCATATGAAATTCAGACTTATTTACAGCAACGAAATTATTTACTTACATCTCAAGAATACCTATTTATAACGGATACTAAGTCAAGTCCGCAAATTGCTGTTATCAAGAATAATTTTGATAACACTTTTTATTTAGCAACGAAAGATGGTCGTGAGTGGACAATTAAATTAAAAAATTAAAAGGAGATTTATGTATGATAAAAGAAAATGTGCGTGTCAAAGAAAGACTCAGTGACGTAGATAGAATTAACATTATTAAATATTTAGTAGCAGGAAATTTTACCACGGATGAAAATGGAAATACCTTATATACACCATATTTTAAGAAAATAAATGATATAACTGCATTTTTTCTATATGCCGTTGAAGGTTTAACGTTTGAACCAAATATAGATAATTCTGTTTATGAGAGCATTATAGGAGATAATGATCTTTATGAAATTTATGATTTTGCACGAGAAAGATTGTTCCAATATAGTGAAATTGATGAAATGGTAAAGGATATGGTTGAGTTTGAAAAACAAAAAATAATTCATTCTTATTCTAAAAAAGATTCCTTGTCTGAATTATTAGACGCAATAACTGAGAAAGTTAAGGGATTTGATTTGGGTTCAATTAATATAAAAGATGCATTTGATATGCTTTCTAAAATACCAGAAAACGGAATTAATGCAGATTCTGTAGTTGACGCATATTTTGATAGTGATTATCACAAAGAAAAAGAGCAAGAATTAGTTGATGCCAAAAATGATAAAATACGGGAATTAAAAGAGGAAAATCAGAAATTAAAAAATCAATGGTCAGGTAGAAACGTTATCAACTACCCGAAAAAACAAACAGATAAATAATAGAAGGATGTGGTTATATGCCAAAATGTAATTCTATGTCAGCTTTAAGAGCTGCACTCCAGAGAGAAATGTTGGCTGCTATGGAAGAAACTGTTGATAAGTCGTTTCAGGATATACATACTAATGTAGATAATTTTTATAATTCTGCGGAGGGTAGATATAAAAGAACCGGACAACTTGCCGAATCTCCACAGATCGATGGGATTTCCGGTGGTGGTGATACTGTAACCGGACAGCTAAGTTTAGATACTGGTTACGTATATAATCCCAGTGGTCGAGATACAGAGACGATTTACGGGTACGGGGAAAATAACGGACTTTTGGGTGAAGGGGGATTCTGGGAGAAATCTCTTGAGGATATAGAAGAAAATAAAAATGAAGCTTTCGGCAAGAGGTTTAAGTAAACCAACCATTCAATTCTCAGTTCGATTCTGTAGAATTAGAACACAAAAATAAGCACCCAAAACTTTAGATGCTTATTTTCGTATTAAAAGATATTTTGACAAATAGCCAATTCGTCGTGGACATCTTCTGCTTTCTGACATTTACCATTTATATAATAACATACTTTTCTTAAAAAAACAATAACATTTTTATTAATTCCTATATACTTCTATGCCTATGATACGGATACTTTATAAAACGGAGGGAAGTGGCTAATTTCTCTTACATGTAAATTCCAGTTCATAATAAAAACTATTGTTGTCTATATGTTAAAATTATTTTTTCTTACATTTTATGATGTTTGCAATTAGGGTAGATACTCCTACCCCCATCATAACAATATAGTAAATATCAGCTATCTGCATCTGGCGTCCTTTCTTCACGTATCAGCCGCAAGTTTCATATAATTGCGTGCCATTATATGCATTGTTCATATTATATATCATTTTGTAATATTTTGCCATCCAGAACATGCGTTTATATTGTCGATACTTGTCCAAAACTTACTCTTCCATTATTTTAATATATGGTATATAATCGATTTATCATAATACTATTGGAGGTAATGATTAAATGGCAAGAAGAAAAAATATGTCTCTGGACGAGAAAATTGAAGTTACAAATGAACTGATTGATACTTTAGAAACAAAACTCAAAGACGCGAAAAAGACTCTAAGTGAATTACAAGTAGAAAAAGAAAACGAAGAATTAAAGCAGTTACGTGATGTAATTCAATCTTCCGGTAAAACTGTTGATGAAGCAATTGAATTAATACAATTAAATTAATTATAAATAAAAAAGAACCGGTATTAGACACTGGTTCTTTTTTATTTATGGATGTATTTTTGAAAATAAATATTATGGGACTATTAATTTAGGATTATATATTCCAGATTCATTTCTGGATTTTGCTTACAGAATATTTCAATATATTTGTTCATAGGGGACTCTCCTTTGTGACTGAATATATTTTATCATAAAAATTAAATAAACGGAAGTTATTTCATATAACATTTTAATAAACACTCTCTCCTATTTCGAGGGTGTTATTTTTATGCCTAAAAATAGAAAGGGGAGATGAAGTTGGATAAATTTACAGCTGAAATAATAGCTAAATTAGATATGAGTGAAGCTGAATCTACATGGCAATCTTTTTTAACTAATCATAAAAAGCTTGACACTGAAATTAACATCACTAATGTAAACGGGAATATGTTTAAAGATCTGGAAAAAGCTGCATCACAATCAGCACAACAAATCAATAAACAGTTTAGTAGTGGGTTGAAGAGTGTTAAGTTTAGTCCTGATGCAATTGACTTTGCTAAAATGAAATCAGAAGCTAATAAAGAAGTTAAAGACATTGCAAATATTATAAACAAAGGATTTGCTGGTACTAAACATGAAATGTCTGAGAAGGAATCTTTAAGGGTTGCTAAGGCATATACATCTGAGATATCAAAACGGCAAAAACTAGAGCAATCTGTTGATGAACGTTGGCAGAAAAATCTTAAACAACAGGAAAATAAAGCGAAAAATCAAGCAATTACCCAACAAACCCGAAATGAAAATGCTGCATATTCTCAGTTGATTAAAGAAGCAAGAGCATACAACAAGGAATTAGATAATATTGCTTCTATCCAGAGTAAAATAAACACCAAGGATTATGATGTACAGATTTCAAATCTCAAATCACAGTTAGGTAAGAATTCCGACACTGCTCAAAACTACAAGCAGACTGAAGCCGCTGTGAAAAGTCTTGAACAAGCTTATACAGAACTTAAAACTGCAACGGAAGCTGTTGGTCAGAGTAAAACGCAAGAAAATGTTAATCAAGCAAATAACGCTTATAAAAAATATACCGAAACACTCAAAATTGCAAAGAATGAAATGCAGATTCTCAATAACGAGATGATAAAGCCAGTTAATCAGAAATCATTGAATTCAAGTTTAAACTCATTTAATCAATTCTTTGCCCAAAATACAAAAGCTGCCAAGGTACTCCGTGAAGAAGTTGCCCAGTTAAAGAATGAATTCGAGAATGTCACTACGCAAGGTGGGCTTGATAATGCAAATATGAAATTTAAAGATTTGCAGACTAGGGTAGCTCAAGAAGGACTCACTGGGCGAGATATGTTTGGTGAAGCAAAAAATGCGTTTAGCAAGTTTAGTGGTTGGTTTGGTGTTGCTGGCGTTACGATGGCTGCTGTACGCCAAGTAAAAGAGATGGTAACAGCTGTTAAAGAAGTGAACGCTGCGCAGATTGAACTTAAAAAAGTCTCTAACGCAACTAACAGTGAAATTAATAAAAGTTAT